>Ga0209777_10005061_pt1 | contig 15350 bp, 15 predicted proteins | sample FrelakmetHBP12HB_FD_187147 | JGI IMG/M metagenome (GOLD analysis project Ga0209777, IMG submission 187147) | Freshwater lake sediment microbial communities from the University of Notre Dame, USA, for methane emissions studies -HBP12 HB (SPAdes)... | ecosystem: Environmental > Aquatic >... | reverse complement strand
GAGGCATCAGATATTGATTCTATCGGAGACATTGTGATCAATAAAATCCGGGCTATCCAAGGCGTCATGGACTCTAAGACGTTGATTGGAACGAAAAGTTTGTCGGGGTAACGCTGCGTTGTTAGTGGTTTGTATAAAAAGATGGTGAGGAGCGCCCCCCATTTATTTCTTTGTTTTCTTTTTACAAGTGTTTTGTTGGCGTGCGAGATATCGGACTCGTTCTCCAATGAGCCATATTTCTGCGATGAAACGTACTTCGCGTTGTTCTTCGGCACTTGAGACAGTTCCTACAACCAACATGTCGGTCACATTCCTTCCATTCATGCTAATTGATAGCATTTAACAATTAATATATTTATATTTGTAAATATAAATAGTTTTCTATATTTCACCAATTATTATAGAGATACCTTTATGTATACGAACTGTACATGTCCTCCAAGGGGAAAACCAATGAAAAACCATTTCCTATCACTGCTCACTATACTGATTGTTTTTACTTCTTCTCTTTCAATAGCAGCACAGCTGAAACAAACCAGAACAATAGAAAATGATCCGTCCGTCATAGGAATAACCATCTATGTCGACGACAGTAACACTCAAGGACCATGGAACGGTTCACACGACTACCCGTACCAATACATCCGTGACGGTATCCTCCATGCGACAGACGGAGACACAGTGTACGTCTTTAACGGAGTGTACAACGAGACCGTTCTTATCAATAAATCTATTTATTTCCGAGGACAGCAACAAGCAGACACCATCATTAATGGCGATAACAACGGAACTGTTGTCACAATCATAAGCAACGATGTACGCGTAAGAAGATTTACAATACGGAACTCAGGAGGATTCTCCGGAGACGCAGGCATCAGTGTCAGCACCAATAACACCATCATCACTGAATGTACTATATACCGAACACAAACAGGTATTTTCACACACGACAACAGCGGAACAACCATCACTACCAGCCAATTTTATACTAACGGCTTCGGTATCAATTGCCAGTCATCGGATTATACCACCATTGATCACTGTGTCTTCTACCACAACGGCATCGGCGTCTCTCTCTCAGATACCCATCTCACCACCATCACCAACTCCTACGCAGACACCAACGGCATCGGATTCTACGGAAATCACTCATCAAACATCCAGATTACCGCATCGGCAGCCCGCGATAACAACGACAACGAAGGAGGCATGTTCTTCTCCCACTGCACCTACATCACCATCACCAACAGCTACCTCACTCACAACGGCATCGGCGTCAACCTCATCAACTCCTCCACCTGTTATATCCAGAATTGCAATTTCTCTCTCAATACCCATTATGCCTGTAAACTTACAGAAACCCTTTCCGGTATTATTCTCACCAACTGCATATTTACCAATAACCTGCGCTATGGCATCTACACAGAAAACAGCGCATTTTCCATCTCCTGGAGCAACCTGTACACCGATGCAAATTACGGGCTGTATGCAGTATCATCAGCGATAGACGCTCGATATAACTGGTGGGGAGCAAAAACAGGACCAGCACATACTGGACTGACCAAAGCAAATCGAGGTACCTTAGATCCTAAAGAGATCACCTATTCACCTTGGCTGACCTTCCCGATGCCCGGCATCGGACCAACCTGGATTCTTGACAACATTTTCCAAAAACCATCGTACTCAAACCCCTGGCCTGAGCACATCACCATTGCAGGCACTGACACCGATGGGGACGGCGCACCAGACTGGTGGGAGAGCAAATGGGGATACAACCCACAGGTTTGGGATGATCATTACAACCTTGATCCGGATAACGATTCACTCAACAACATCGAAGAATGCTACATGGACCACTACAACGCCAGCCCGTTTCACAAAGACGTGTTTCTCGAGCTCGACTGGACTAAGGCATTACAACAAAATGTCACCAACGCACCACAAACAGCAGAACTCACCGAAATGACAGATGCCTTTGCTGCCCAGAATATCACCCTTCACGTCGATACCGGAAATCTTGGCGGCGGAGAAGAAATCCCGCCACAAACATTCATCTCCTACGCAGACCTCGTCAACCTCTACTGGAACTATTTCCTGCATAATGATTTAAACAACCCGCGACAACGCATCTTCCACTACGGGTTACTCTGCGACTACACCGAAGGACCAGGGTTCGTGTTCATCGGATGGGATAACCTCAACAGCTTTGTCATCGCAGACCAATTCCTCGCAGATAACTATCCACATTTTAGTCGGGATCGACTCGCAATCACCTCAGCGATGCATGAACTTGGGCATACCTTTGGGCTCATCGCCACAAAATACGCGGGAATCGACAACCTCGCCACCCAGAAACCCATCTACAAAGAATTCTGGTTATATAGGAACTACAAAAGCCTGCTGAATTACCTCTACACCGCCTCGATCATGAATTATTCAGACGGAACCCATGGCCGAGGAGATTTCAACGACTGGGGAAATATTGAGTTCTCGTTTTTTAAAAACACCCACTTGGAATACCCGACATAACTAGTCTTCTTTCCACTTCGTCAAAATAACCCCTGCGATGAAAAACACCGCGGCAAACACGATGACGACACCACCGTTAATGAGCGCTTCAGTCTGATTCATATAAATCATCGAATTCCGCAAGCCTTCGTTCACATAGTACAAGGGGAGAGCATGAGCGACGACCTGGAGGAACTGCGGCATTTGTTCAAGTGGGAAAAACGTCCCTGCCAGAAACATCATCGGAAAACTGATTGCTCCAGCAGCAGTATCCGCGGTTTCCTCTTCTTTGACGAACCGACCAATCAACATCCCCATCCCTGAAAACAAAAAGCTTGTTGCGACGATGATAATGATGACGAGCGGGGTAATATTCACCGTCATGTTAAACACTAAGATACCGATGACGGTAATCAGAATAGTCGTAATCGCGGCAAGGAACATCATGAACAACATCTTTGCAAAAATCCACTCTGTCCTCGTGACTGGGGTGGTGAGCAGCTTCCGGAGGATCCCGTCTTTCCGGTATTTCGTATTCCGTTCGATGCTGCCGTAAATAGCACCTTGCATGATGGTAAACCCGATCATTCCCGGGAGGAAGAAATCGATAAAATTGAAGTTCTCCGTGATTGTTTTTTTCTCAGTAACTCCTATTATTGTCCTCCCATGGGACAGGTTCTTGTTTATCTCTTGGAGAATGCTTGACATTACACTGCGCACTATCTGAGAAGTCGTCTGATCGCTCGGATCATAATAGAACGAAAGGTTCACTGTTGCTGAAGGGTTGACGAACGAGCTTTTAATTGTTTGTTCGAATCCTTTCGGAATCACAATCAACGCCTTGATGTTATTATCTTTAATATAAGAGGTAACGTTCACGCTAGCGTTCACGACATGAATATTGAAAAGTTTCGTTGCATTCAACGTCGTATTAAGCGTTTTTGACGTCAACGTCTGGTCTTGATCCTGGATATATATGGTGTACTTTGAGTTGCCAACACCGGAGAAGATCGCACCAAACAACAGGATAAGAATCACCGGGAACGCCAGACTCCAAAACATACCGCCTCTGCTGCGGTACCATCCTTTCACGCTGTAGATGAAATCCATCCAGATGATTTTCACGTTCATTGTTTCTCCTCCGTGAGTTTCGCACCAGTTAGCGTCAGGAAGACTTCCTCAAGGTTTGACCGTCGTATGTCGATGCTTCCATACTCGATACAATCATGGCGAAGATGGGACAAGACCTCGAGGACCCGTTCTTTATAGTCTATTTTGATTGCGATATCACCGTTCCCTTCCGAGGTCACATCAGTAAACCCTTCTTGCCTGAGCATTTGGACGACATCAACGGCATCTTGACAGTTTTTAATATGCATGATGCTGCTTTTTCCATAGCGGTTAATGAGATCCTCAAGAGATCCTTCCGCGATGATCTTTCCCTGATAAATCACCGCGATGTGGTCAGCGAGAAACTCTGCTTCCTCCATATAGTGCGTGGTGAGAAACACGGTTTTCCCTTTTTTTCGTAATCCTGCCACCACACCCCAGACTTCTCGACGAGCCTTTGGGTCAAGCCCCGTTGTCGGCTCATCAAGGAAGATGATCTCCGGGTCATTCACCAATGAGATGGCGACACCAACACGCTGCTTCAGACCGCCTGAAAGGTTCTTGTATAGCATGTTTTTATATGACTCTAAATCCAAGGATGAAAGGATTTCATCAACGTTTGCTTTTTTCTTATACAAATTTGAGAAATAGATTAAGGTTTCACGAACCGTTAATCGTTCAAAGGAATGGAATTCCTGCGGGAGGATCCCGATTTTTTCTTTGACTTCATTGAACTGAGTTTTAATGTCTTTGCCGAGTAATTTGACAGCACCAGCGGTTGGTTGTCTGATGGATTCAATCATTTCCACCGTGGTCGTCTTCCCCGCGCCATTCGGTCCGAGAAACGCGAAGATCTCACCTGTTTTCACTGCAAACGAGATATCATCCACCGCAGTCAAATCACCGTATACTTTCTTCAGATGAGAAACTTCGATAGCATTGGTAGAACATGGAGCACTCGCAGGGAAGATAATACGACCTTTCAGATGACACGCAGCACAGGAGATGACTGTTTGTTCTCCTGGGTCCCCGTAGAAGGAAGCGATTGCTCCGCAGTTCGGGCATTTAAATTTTTTTTCAATCATATACTATCTCTTATAAATATATGTAATAAACCGTGATAAAAAACAGGTATTTAGGTTTTCTCCTTCCCCTTATAAGGTCTTTTTCTGGTGCTTCATCTGGGCATTGAACATATACATAATAGGGACACCGGTCGGAATCTCTATCGAAGGGATCTCCTGGTCGGAGATGTTTTCCACGTATTTCGTAATAGACCGCAAGCTGTTTCCATGGGCGACAATCAAGATGTTTTTTCCTTCTTGTAATTCTGGTTCGATATGTTTTTTATAATATGGGATGGTTCGTTCGCAGGTATCCTTGAGGCTTTCACCATTTGGCGGGCTGATATCATAGCTTCGGCGCCAGAGCTGTACTTGGGCCTCACCGTATTTTTTCATGGTCTCTGCTTTATTCAACCCCTGAAGATCGCCGTAGTACCGCTCAGCAAGATCAACAGCCTGGAGCACAGGGATTTCGTTTTTTGACTCACCAGCGTGATGTTCCCAGGAATGGATTTTCTGCTCTTCATGATAAATAATCGGTGTTCGTTTGTCTGTGGATTCCTGCAAGATATACTCGAGAGTCTGAATCGCGCGGATCAAATGAGAGACATAGATGGCATCAAAACGTATGTCTCTGAGTTTCTTTCCCGCAGCGGTCGCTTCTTCCCTTCCTTTTAATGAAAGGGGAACATCTACCCAGCCGGTGAACCGGTTCTCCAGGTTCCATTGTGATTGCCCATGACGAACTAAAACTAAAGTAGCCAATCAACCACCTCTCTCATACCCAAGATAGGATTATTCTACTAAAGGTTATCGACAATCAATTAAAAAAATGATAGATGATTTTATGTACAGGAAAATCGTTTTATGATTATGCAAAGGGATCACTCTCTACTAGAAGATAGTATAGGCGGTCATTCAGGGATTGGAAGTTCTTATAGTGGTTTTTCAACAAGTCGTAGTGCTTTTTCTGGGAGTCAATCTCCTTTTCGATCAACTACGAACCAATATGGGTATTCTCCATTTGGGGGAACAAGGGGGAGAGCAGGTGGGCCTCCTATGCTTTTCGCAGCACTTCTTGCAGGACGATCTGAAAAAACAAAGAAGCGACTAACCATTGTTGGAATCATCATGGTCATTGGTGGATTGTTGTGTGCGGCGTATGGTTTTATTAGTTTTACAATAAATATGACTTCTTTTAATTTTAATCAACAAATGATTTATGCAATCCTTTTCCCTCTAGGATTTTTTGTCTTTGTCATCGGACTTATGCTTGTGTACTATTGCCAGCTCCGACGAATCACCTCGTACATCGCGACGGAGACAGCACCCGCTGTTACAACAGTCACCCATGCTGCTGGAGAGGGAATAATGGGAGGGATTAACGAGGCAGGTGGAATTCAGATAAATACAACGGGGGCTCCTCAGAAAGAGGTCATTAAAATTAAATGCCCTCATTGCGGCTACCTCGAAAGCGAAGATGCAACATTTTGTAGTAAATGTGGAAACAAAATTTAGGAGGTATGGTCATGGCAGAGCAGCCTCAAACCCGTTCGCAGCAAGATATTAATGATGCTACGAAAATAAAGAAATACCTCTTGATCGGAGGTGTTATTTTCATTGTTCTCGGTATCCTATTTATCATCTATGGTCTTCTCGGAATTCCTGGATTAACGGGCACCACTACGAACGGTATGCCGGATGGTTTTAACCAGAGCTGGGATAGTTTTAATCAGAGTTACCGGGATGCTCAGGCGCAGTACAACGCTATGCGAAATCGATCATTTCTAGGGTTTCAAACCGGCAACGCAAGAATATTCTTTTTCCCTTTTGGGTTAATGATGGTGATGGTAGGAGCTGTAATGCTGTATTATAGTCAACTCCGACGGGCCACGTCATACATTGCCGCGGAAACAGCACCGGCCGTGACGATAACAACACACGCCGCTGGGCAGGGACTTATGACTGGTATTACTGATGCTGGTGGTATAAAAATAAATACGGTCGGCTCAGATGCGACGACGGAAATTATTAAAATAAAATGTCGTCATTGCGGCTATCATGAATCCATCGATGCTGAATTTTGTAGCAACTGTGGAAATAAGATATAATACCTGATTACACATCATAGAGTGAATAGTATTTCTCTTTGAGATAGTTGACAAACACCGTTGAGTTTAATCCTTCCCCGCAGGTTTTTTTAATGATCTCATCCGCGGTCATCAGACGGCCATACTGATGAACATGCTCATGAAGCCAGTTAATGACTGCGGTGTAATTTCCCTGGGAGATTTCTTCTCTTATGGTAGTGTGTTCTTCTGAGAATTGTTTAAACAACTGTGATGAGTAGATTGTTCCGATTGCGTAGGTCGGGAAATACCCGAATGAGCCTCCGCTCCAATGCATGTCCTGTAGGACTCCTTCCGCATCGGTCTTCGGGGTGATCCCCAGGAAGTCAGTCATTTTCTGGTTCCAACACCCGGGGAGTTCCTTGACTGTTATTTTTCCGTCAATCAAATCCATCTCTAATTCAAAGCGAAGAATGACATGAAGACAGTAGGTGAGCTCATCTGCCTCCACTCGGATAAACGATGGTCTGACTTGGTTGACTGCTCGGTACCATGTATCGGTGTTCATACCTTTGCATTTCCCTGGTGCGGTTGTAAGGAATAGGGGCGAGAAGAACGTCCAGAATGGTTTGCTTCGTGCTATCATATTTTCCCAGAACCGGGATTGTGATTCATGGATTCCCAGTGAAGGTGCATCAGAGATCACCGTGTCTTTATACTCCCCTTTTAGTATGCCAAGTTCGTAGAGTGCATGTCCTGCCTCATGGATGGTTGAGAAAAACGAGGACAGCAGGCCTTCATGTTCATAGTTCGTGGTGATTCGTACATCATCATCTGCCATGGTCGTGGTAAACGGATGCGTGGAGACATCCAGTCTTGCTCTGTCAAACGGGAAATTGAGATGGTTTAGAAAGATAGTGCACAGCTCTTTCTGTTGGTTAGCGCTGAGTGTCATCTTCAATGGTTGTTGTTTTTGATAAACTGCGCTTTCAGTGATTTTTTTAAGTAGTTCTACAAGCTGGGGTCGAAGGACGGAAAATTCTTTTTTGAGGATATCGACGGTCATGCCTTCTTCGTAGTCATCCAGAAGGCTGTTGTATAAAGGACCAGGGAGTCTAATGTAGTCGCAATATTGTTTTTCCAGCTCGATGATCTCCTCTAGATGTGGCGCGAATAAGGTGTATTTGTTTTTTTCTCGTGCTTCCTGCCAGGTGGTATATGCTAGGGTGGTGACTCGGGAGAATTTTTCGACAAACTCAGGTGGTACCTTTCGTGCTTTTTCAATATCCTCTTGTAATTTCATAACCACGAGTCTGTCTTTTTCTGTGAGTTGTTTTTCACAGTCTTTGAGTTTTTTAATGTGATTATAAAACACATCGGAGATTGCTCGTTCATGTGCTAACCGTGAGATCAGGGAGAGTTGTTCTGCCCGTTCTTCGTTTCCTTTTGGCGGCATGTATGTCATTTGATCCCACCCGAGTAATGCTGCAATCCCTCCGAAATAAGACAATTCTTTTTGTTCTTTGTAGATATAATCAAGTGATTCCTTCATGTTTTTTTTCTCCTGTTTTCATGGTTTGATTTCAATACCAACCGGGCAGTGATCTGATCCTTGCACTTGTTGAAGAATGAATGCGTTTTTTACATGCGGGAGGAATTCTTTGTTGACGAAGAAATAATCAATCCTCCAGCCGACGTTGCGTGCCCGTGCACCGGTTTTCAGGTCCCACCAGGAATATTGGTTCGGCTCCTTGTTGAAATGTCTGAACGTGTCGACATACCCATGGTCAAGAAACGTGTCAATCCATGCCCGCTCCACTGGTAAAAACCCGGAGATATGTTCGTTTTCCTTTGGTCGTGTCAGATCGATTTCCTTATGCGCGGTGTTGACGTCCCCGCAGACAATTATGTTTTTATTCTTTGCTTTGAGATTATCAGCATAGCTGAGGAACTCATCGTAGAAATCAAGTTTGTACTGTAATCGGTCCTGGTTTTTCTTCCCGTTCGGAAAATAAATATTAAACAACGTGAACGATGGAAACGTGGTGATCAGGATTCGTCCTTCGCTGTCGAACTCTTCCCTGCCAAACCCTGATTTAACCTCCAGTGGCTTTGTTTTTGAGAATGTCGCGACGCCACTGTAGCCTTTGCGTTCACCCGGGTTCCAGAAGGTGTAATATCCTGGGAGGTTTCTAATGTGTGGTGGGAGCTGGTCTGGTGTTGCTTTGATTTCCTGGAGACACATGATATCTGGTGATTCATTGGATAGCCAGGTGAAAAACCCTTTTTTCTCTGCCGCCCTGATACCGTTGACGTTCCAACATAGAAGTTTCATCAGCTCACCGTCCCTTTTTCCTGTATACCATATCGTGTATTTGTTTATGCTGTTCGCTGGAGGAGCGCGATGTAGAATCCGTCTGAGTTGTCCGTATCTGGCCAGTATCGTTTTTCGCTGAGGAGTTGAAAATCATGGTGGTCTGTGAGAAATCGTTTGATATGTTCTTCTCCTTCTGAAGGGAAAACACTGCAGACAGAATAGACCAGATGTCCGTTTAGTTTCAGTATCGTACAGTACCTTTCAAGGAGTTCTTGCTGAAGGTTTTTAAGTCTGTTGAAATCATCCTCCGATAGTTTCCATTTGATATCCGGGTTTCTCCGTATGGTCCCAACACCTGAGCAGGGGACGTCCAGGAGGAGTCGATCTGCAGTGCCGTCCATTCTCTTATATGTTTTCGATGAGGTAATCAGTCGTGTTTCTATGGTGTCAACTCCTGCTTTTGTCGCTCGTCTGCGCAGTTCTTTGAGTCGCCATTCCTGGGTGTCCATGGCGATGATCTTTCCTTTATTTTTTATCAACGCGGCAAGATGCAAGGTTTTGCTTCCCTCCCCTGCACAAGCATCGACAATGCGCATCCCTGGATGCGGATCAAGGATCCTTGAAACCATTTGTGAGGCTGCATCCTGGACTTCGAACAATCCGTTTCTAAAGCTTGAGAGATTGAAGACGTTTGTTTTTTCTATGAGACGAAGGGCGTCTGGATTCCATTCAATTGGTTCAGCAGTGATTTCTTCCTTTCGGAGGATAACAGATAATCCTTTAGGTGATGTTTTAAGTGTGTTGACCCGAAGGATCAAATCGGGTGCCTTGTTCAATGCGGCAAGGAGCGGCTCCCAGTGGTCACCGAGTTCTTTTTCTCCTTGGGCATCAAGCCAGTCTGGTATGGATTCACGAAGGACCCTGGTGTTTTTTGTGGTGGTGACCCGTTGAATCACCTGGTTTGCATCCAGTCCTTTCTTTTTTTGAAGCGCAGTGAGGTCCCCTTTCTTGGTGAAAAGATAGATTGTGATGAGTTGTTGCAGGTCGTTTTCCTCGGCTAACGGATCTTTACCAAGGATGTACCATAGTGCCCTCCACCATCGGATCAGATCATAAATAGTCTCGGAAAATACTGCCCGTTGGTTTTCGTCCCACTCTGGGTGGTGTTTGAGGGTGTACTGTATCGCTTTGGTCGCGTATGTGTCGTGCCAGAACACTGCTTGGAGTGTCTGGATCAGTTCAGGTTTGAGTCTCTGAATGATTTCTTTAAATGAGGCTGTCATAAGGAATATTTCCTTGTTGTTTCATTCCACAACAACATCTGATTAATAAAACTCCCCCAAAAGAATAGAAATTGGATTCATAATATTCGTACATTTGTTCTATGGTTTCTCACAATGGATTAGTCATTATCATTATCTGGAGGAATAATCACATACTGTAGTACTGTTATCCAAACTGTATCTGAGGAGGTGTTGCCTTGTTTATCAGTGACGGTGAGCGTCGCTGAGTAGCTCCCTGTCGCGAGAAAGACCATTGTGGGGTCACGGTCCGTGGATGTATATTGTCTATTAAGTCTTGCCTGATGACTATAAAGGATACTACTGATAATTACGGTGATGAAGAGAATTGAATCGGATTGCCATAAAATATTAAATTTTCTGGTATTGCCCCGAATATTCATAATGTTTCTAGACATCTGTAAGAAAATTATCCCAAATAATAGGAAAGTACCTATGAATAATAAGTTGACGGCTTTAAAAATAGGTCTAGTGACAATTTTATTGTAGTTTGATTGAGAAAGTATTGGTGCCCCTTGTGGACCGAATTCCCAGTTGTATGAAACAATATTTGAATCATTCTCAGGATTTCCATAAAAGTGAACCGCGAGTGGTCCGTATCCGGTGAGCGGACCTGCTTTGATGTGCGCGTGAAGAGACTTTGATGGCGCATCGGTTGTTTTTATCGTATCTTGGATAGTGTTTTCATTTTCACCCGATACACTCTGTCGTGATATATAGACATAGCCGACGAATCCAGCGACAAGGAGTAAGAGTACCATTTCTATTGCAAGTATTTTTTTCTTCGTTTGGACGCTCATAGGTTTTTGTCCTCTTTTTTTTAATCATATTTTTCTGCGTATGGATTTATTTACCATTGTGGGAACTTTGTGGGTAAAATATATCTACGTTTAAGTATATAAAAATATCTAATAACACATTTTCACAAATTTTAACAGGTTTTTTCTTCATCCGCGGATTCGTGAACACCACATTTGAGACAATCCAGCGAATACTTTCACTAACCCTCTTCGTAGGTATATAAATTTGAATCGCCTTTCTATAATTAATTGACCTTGAGCTACGGAGGACATGCCAGTTAAGAGCTGCTGGCATTTCTGCCACTTTTGGTCTCCCATTGCATCCCATCCCCTCTCTCCTCTCTTTTTTTCTTTTTCATCCAAAAGAGTTTTATATAGAAACCTCATAAAGAAACGTGATCACAACCAAAATTTGGAAGTGGTTTAGGAGGAGTATCTATTCCAGAAAAAACATGTGAGATGTGTAAGCATAAGTTCCATCTCCAGGAGCACCAGTCTGGGCTGGTCTTTGAAGACAAATTCTTCATTTGTGAAGACTGTCGGACCAACACCCCTGACGAGCAGATAATGGAATGGTCGGAAAGCACAATGCGCCAAACGACCTTGGGGATGCCGATTTCTCTTTGGCTCATTCACGAACAAAATAAGAACAAACCACCGTTCTCAAAACGAAAAGAATAACACCATATTCCGTGTCGTTCATAAAGAGGACCTATCACAATCCTTTTTTATAGCTAGTGTCATGCTGGTTAAGTATGATTATCATTAAATTCGGCGGAAGTGTTATTACAAACAAGGCAAAAGAATGCTGCTTTAAACAGGAAGTGATGGACCGCCTCGCCGCAGAATTACATCGTGCAAAAAAAGAAGTCATCCTTATTCATGGAGCTGGCTCGTTTGGTCATATCCTTGCGAAAAAATATCGGTTAAACGATGGGTTTAAACGAAAAAACCAATTGGAAGGATTTGCACTTACTTTAGCGACGGTCCAGCGGTTAAACAACCTGGTTCTCGCCTCCCTGAATAATCATGATCTGCCTGCGGTTTCCATTCCTCCACACGCGGTGTTTTCCCTATCGAATCACAAACCAACGAAGATCAACACAAACATCTTCCAGAAATATCTTGATTTGCAGTTCATGCCGGTTAGTTTCGGTGATGTTGCATTGGATTCAAAACTTGGTTTTTCTATTTACTCTGGTGACCTGCTCGTGGAATTACTTGCTGGGGCGTTCAAACCCGAGAAAGTAGTTTTCGTCCTTGATGAGGATGGGCTGTTTTCCGCGAACCCGAAGTTAGATAAAAAAGCAGCCTTCCTTGAGAGCGTGACGGTAAAAGACCTTGAGAAACTGACGACCCGTTCGAATGCCCACGCGGATGTCACAAAAGGGATGGAGGGAAAGATACGTACCATTCAACATATCGCAAGAAGTGGTGTTGACACCGTATTGTTGAATGGGAATGTACATAACCGATTATATGATACCTTGAAAGGGAAGCAAGCAAGATACACACTTGTTCACGGGGAATAAAGCATGAATCAAACCGAGGAAAGGAAACGCGATCATGTGCAAATCTCACTCAAAGAAAACGTCTCTGCGCATCATAACTTCTGGGATGATGTTCATCTCCGGCACAACGCGTTACCTGAGATTAATGAAAATGAAATTGATCTCTCCATTCAACTGTTTACTAAAAAACTTGCTGCTCCACTGATTATCTCCGGGATGACCGGGGGCTACGTGGAGGGCAAGAAAATCAATGAGCATCTTGCCGCGGCTGCCGCGAAGTTTCAAATCGGTATGGGTGTCGGCTCACAACGCGCAGCATTGGAAAACCCAAAACTCACTGAGACGTACAGCGTGGTAAAAGAGTACGATATCCCGTTGAAGATAGCGAATATCGGTGCTTCGCAGATGGTACTGTGGGATAAAAAACAGATCCTTGAGAATGCGGAAAAAATCGTCAACATGATCGATGCTGACGTGCTTGCCGTGTGCCTTAATTTTTTACAAGAAGCAGTTCAACCAGAAGGTGAGGCACGTGCAAAAGGATGCCTTGCCATGATTGATATGCTTTCCCGGGAGTTCAGCCGCCCTATTATTGTGAAGGAGAGCGGAGCTGGCATCTGCGGGAAAGTCGCGAATCAACTGAAGAAAACAAAGATAAGCGGGATTGATGTTGGTGGTGCTGGAGGCACGTCGTTTTCCGCGGTGGAGTACTATCGTGCGAAACTGAAGGGAGATACGCATAACATGCGTGCGGGTCAGACGTTCTGGGACTGGGGGATACCGACGCCATCGTGCATCCTTGATGTAGGCAAAGCAACGAGCTGGGAACTCCCGATCATCGCGACCGGCGGTATCCGTCATGGACTTGATGTCGCCAAGGCCTTAGTGCTTGGTGCGAACGCTGCGGGAATGGCGCATGCGCTGCTGAAGCCAGCGTTGAAGGATACAAAATCCACGGAGCTCGAGGTTGATGTGGTCATCCGGGAGCTGCGGACTGCGATGTTTCTTGTTGGTGCTGACACGGTCGAAAAGTTATCAAACGCGGAAGTGGGCTATGGACTTAAAGAATGAGCTTGCCAGACGAACAACCATGTTTAACACATTCTGGCAACAGTACCTCTCCGTAGGAAAACCAAAGACGCTGTATGAGGCTGCCAGGCATCTGCCATTTGCTGGGGGAAAACGAATCAGACCGTTTCTCACCATGGTCTCCTGTGAAAGCGTCAGTGGTGATTCTTTGAAGGTGCTACCGTTTGCCGCTGGCCTGGAGCTGATGCATAACTTCACCTTGGTTCATGACGACATCATGGATCATTCCCTTCTCCGACGCAATCTCCCGACCGTACATGAGAAGTACGGGGAGCCTGCCGCTATTTTATCTGGTGACCTGCTGTTTGCGAAATCATTTGAAGCAGTCCTTGACGCCGCGGTTGATTTCGAGACATACAAAACCCTTGAGAAAGGATTCATTGACTGTGTGATCGCCATCTGCGAAGGACAACAGCAGGACATGGAGTTTGAGTCACGGAAAACCGTCTCTGAGCATATGTATTTGGATATGATTAGCAAAAAAACCGGTGCGTTATTCGAGCTGTCCGCAAAGGGTGGCGCGATTATTGGTGGTGGGAATGAAGCGGAAATCGTTGGGCTGACAACGTATGGGCTGGCACTTGGGCTTGCGTTTCAGATCTGGGATGATTACCTGGACATGAGCAGCGATGCGACGACCCTGGGCAAAGACATCGGCAATGATATCCGAAACGGGAAGAAAACACTCATCGCCGTCCATTCATTATCCCATGCGACCGGGACGCACAAGAAACTCCTGGATGATATCTTCGGGAACCGGTCCGCCTCGGAAGAGGATGTCAAAAAAATATATGATCTGTTTCGGGAGCTTGGTTCCGTGGAGTACGCCAGACAGCGTGCCGTACAATACACAAAGGAAGCAAAAAATGCGATAGATTTACTCAAACCTTCGGATGCAAAAGACCTTTTACACCTCTTAATCGAGTACACGATTCAACGAGAAAAGTAACCATGACTGCTGAGAAGATACAACGGGAGGCACGGAAGTTCGCATTGCAAAACGCGGTGCAGTTCGACGGCAAAGCCAATGAAAAAGCAGTCGCAGGAAAAGTCATCGCCGCGTTAAAAAAAGACGGGATACTTCCTGCTGAGATCATCCCGATTGTCTCCAAGGTTGTTTCTGAAATCAACAGCATGACGCCACATGCACAGCTCACTGAGCTTGAGAGTCTTGCTCCTGAGCTGCTACAAAAAGAAAAGAAGGAGCGTGATTTTTCTCTTCCCCCGTTACCATTTGCGGAGAAAGGAAAAGTCGTCACTCGGTTCCCCCCAGAGCCGAACGGGTATCTGCATATTGGACATGCGAAGGCAGCGATCATTGACTCTGAGTACGCGAAGATGTACGACGGAAAGTTCATTTTACGGTTCGATGATACGAACCCGGAGAACGCGGACCTTGAATTCTACGACGCACAAAAACAGGATTTACAGTGGCTCGGAGTGTCGTGGGATAAAGAGTACCATACTTCTGATAATCTTGAGAAACATTATAGGCTTGCGGAACAGCTAATAAGGCAAGGGGACGCGTATCTCTGTAAGTGTACATCTGAGACAATCAAAGAAGGCAGGTTTCATGCGAAA
>Ga0209777_10005060_pt1 | contig 15350 bp, 11 predicted proteins | sample FrelakmetHBP12HB_FD_187147 | JGI IMG/M metagenome (GOLD analysis project Ga0209777, IMG submission 187147) | Freshwater lake sediment microbial communities from the University of Notre Dame, USA, for methane emissions studies -HBP12 HB (SPAdes)... | ecosystem: Environmental > Aquatic >... | reverse complement strand
GCTTGGCCTTCATGACCTGCCCAGCGTAGCCCGTCAGGCCGGCCACGAAGTTCTCCCGAACCATTCTGATGGCCTCCGATAGCTCGCCAGCTACCTTCAGGACTGGGCGGCCGTCTTTCTTGAACTTGACCGAGCCGTCCTTGTCCTTCGCCAGGCGCAAGGGAGCGCCTATGGCTTCTTTAGGCATAGCGGTATCACCTTGAACATTGGTGGCGGTGAAGAACGGCAGCCACACATACTGTAGGTCTATGCTCCAGACCTTACGGCCGCTTTCCCTCTTGGTTGTTGGCTGTAGCAGGGACTTGATGTAACTGGGGGTTTTAATATCTGGCATGATTTTAACCTCACTTCCTTTCGTTAGTGAGGCCGCCCGCTATCAGCCCAAGAGTATATATCACTCTTGCCTTTGGGGGTTTATCATAGCTTACGCTACAAGCGCAGAAGTCTACCTTCGCTACTTGTCCCTGTAGCTTTACGAGTAAGCTATTTTCAAGAGTAGTAACACGTGTTTTGTAGCTTCCTGTACTTACTACCAAGTACAGTTATGTCTAGCTCTCATGCCTTGCACACTCACCAGCCAATGGCTAATTGTGCTACCAGCTTGTCTCACCGTTGCGCTCAGCGTATATCTAGCATGAGGCGTCAATTATAGACCAATAGTCTCATTATGTCCTATTGAGCTATTGAGCGTCTATCATAGCCTATCTGAGGAGCGTGTTCTACATGATGCCTTTGGCAAGGCTAACAAAGCGTCTCAGATGCTAACACGTGTAAAGGTGCAAAACTAGCTCAAAACTAGCTTCATGCAATAACATCATTGCACAAAAGGACAAAAAGTTTAAGCGGATAACCTAGCTAGAATATCCTCCCCCAGGAGGATATATAGATATACTGTTGATATAAATAAAAAGGCCCCTTCATGGGGCCAATGGGGAGGATGTCAGGAGATGCTGTTTCCTACATAGCCCTGGAACGTCTCCTGACTGAAGCTTGCTTAAAGTAGTGGCGCTGTTTTCTCTTTGCCCTGAAGTATTCCAGACCTCTTTCAGGGTAGAGGGTGAGCTGGGGATTAGACCATTGCCGGTCGAGGGCTTCAATGCCTTTTTGGGTCAGCCGGTAGTATCTTCGCGACGGCGCAGCAGGGTAATATTCTTGGATGGAGGCTGTTTCTTCCTCACCGGTGAGCCTCACCCATCCGAGTTGCTTAAGCCAGTGGAAGTAGCGGGAGAAGCTATGATAGCGGCACTTGACCAGCTTATAGGGGATCCGGCCCATGAAGTATTCCAGCCGCTCAACATGCTCTTGTTCACTATAGATGGGCTTATCCTGCTTTATCCGCTCCTCGTCCTCCCAGGCTATAACATCCTCGGCAAAGGCCCTGTGAAGTGCTCTCTTATAGTGGTAGAAAATGTCTTCTTGGCAGGCACCGATTTGAGGGTCTATTTTGGGGCTGTCTTCAGGGCCATGCCCCAGGAGAAACTCTCGAATAAACCAGCCACAGCCAAAAGGGCGAAGGAAGCCACCCCTACTCGGTCTAAGAGTTTCAACCACTGCCATCTCCGTGTTTAGTAACTGTTTGTGTCGTGCTGCTGGGCACCTCAGCCGCTTTATCGGAGGACGCTATTTTGGAAGCCATATCAGCTATAAAAGTGAACATCGAGCTGACCGAAAGGTAGCCCGGGCAATTCAGGCAGGCTACTGCGGTCACCCCTTTGCTCCGGACTATCTCCATAGCCTGCTCTGACAGTTGATCTACCAGCAGCTGCCGGTTGGCTAGAGCCTGATCCAACAGGCCTAGGTCTTTTCGCCTGCCTAAAATAATGTCATCGAGCTGGCGCATCTCTGCCTTCCTGGCTTCCACTTCACCACCCAAACGAATGAGCTTGATCACAAGGGCCTTCAGCTTGCGCTGGCGCTCTGCTTCTACTTCCCTTAACATCTCCGCCCGGCGCGCTGCAACCGGGGTTCGAAGCTCCCTATTCCGCTCCTTGATGAGCCGCTGAAGGCGGGCCTGCTCCTGGAGTTTGGCCTCTATATCACGGCCAAGGCCGTCTCGCTGCCGGGACAAAGATTCAGCACGGGCGTTGGCCAGACGGTCATTCTGGTCAAGATGGTTCTTCACCCAATCGGCTGGGGACCAACCCAATGCCTGCATCTGAGATTCCAGGCGGCTGCGGGTCTCCCGCGGTAGGCGGAAGGAGATAGTGGGGTTGGCCTGTTCGTACCTGATTCTGCTTGGGTACTTCTTGGGCTGTTTATTTTTCGCCACGACTGTTACCTCCTACAAAGTTATCTGCCATATCGCTTGCGCATGTTGCCAGTGGCAGACGGATTACCATACCTATTGAGCATTTCAATTACCGTGCCAACCATGGCCACAGGGAGTGATTCTGCTCGGATATAGCCATGAGCCGTAGCCTGGAGCAATCTCGGCGTTGAGCGAAAGAACACAATAGACACTCTGCCACAACTCCGCCGAATAGTAAGACTCGGGTTGCTACTCTCACAAACTGGGCAGTACTGCATTACTCCGTATGGTGTACTTGGGATACGCAAATAGCTCACATGGTGATAGCTAGAGGAAAGTGAAAGCCATGTGAGGTTTTGGGATGCTTTCCGGGGTGTTGGCATACTAGTTTCCACACTCACAGCGGCACTCTCTTATAGAGAAGGATGGGAATACAGCCCAATTACGAGCTGCATACCCCAATGCTATTTCCAAACGATTATTAGTGGCCATCGCTGTATTCCTTGTATAGCCTGCGTAAAAAAAGAACTACTGTTGCCTTATAAAATGGACCCTGGACAGGAGTTATTGCTGCCTGCTTCTTGAAGTTTTTTCATCAATGCCATTTTGGGTACCAGCAATCTACGCTGCCCACACTTTATGACTGGCAGCTGATTCATCCTAACCATAGAATAGGCGGTGTTCCTTGATACTCCCAATAACCTTGCCGCAGTAGGAATATCTACACATAGTGGTTCGTGGTTCTCATCATGCTGAGATTTCTCTGTCTTCATCTTTTCACCTCTCTGTATTGTGTAGCCTTGCTAAAATCCTATTTCAGGCTCTTGACAATCAATAGCTGCTGTTATATACTACCTAGTGTAAAGGAATAAGCGGCTCATGTCAAGTAGTACACTAACGGCTCAACTATCTGTGAGGGAGCGATTATGAAAAAAGGTTACCAAGCCAGACCAGAGGTTCGCCGTATGGCAGAGGAGCTACTCCAAAAGGAGTACAAGCCTGCCCGGGTGAGAACTAGTATCCTACGTGTGTTTGGAGAGAGCGTATCTACGGCTACGATAAAAAGATGGCGTTCAGAGCTAGGAAATCGCTCTCCCGAACCTTTCTCTCTGGGAGATCTAGGTCTGGCAATGCAACTGAAAGAGCAGGACGTAAGCGGATTTTACGCTATAGGTATTCAGGGGCTAACCGACCTAATGACAAAATATCCAGGGCTTGACCCCGAAGACTACATGAAGGCAGTCGGTATCTATTTTCTCGGTAAGACTTGCCACTGGACCGACGTAGTTGAGTTAGCAGAGGAACTCTGCCAACGTAAATTGGCTACAAAAAACACACTAACTGGTAATAGCTCATCTACTGAACGGTAAATAATAGAAAGAGCGAACTGCCTTTAATCTTGTCTATGAGTGTCTAGCGTCCTGGTAGCCATCAATTTTTATTGAGAGATTCAGGTCATCCGAAAAAATATGTAATGTGATTATATAACAATCTTCGTCCAGGTTATTCGTCCAGGTTATATGATATGTGGTTATTGTGTAAGTTAAATAAGTGGGAGGCAGAATAAATGAGAGGCTACATCCGGTCACAGGGTAAGCACTCATGGCAAATCACGGTTGACGTAGGTATTGGTCCCAATGGTAAGCGCCGCCGCCACTTCGAGACTATTCATGGCCGTAAAAGCGATGCCCAGAAGCGGCTGAACGAATTACTCGTTGGCTTAGAAAAGGGCGTATACACTCCGCCTGGACGTCTCACATTGGCAGATTACTTCAGCAAATGGCTAGAAGGCTACGTTAAGACCAACTGCTCACAGCGGACGCTTGACGGCTACCAGTCTATTATAGAGAACCACCTAATTCCTAATCTCGGTAATGTCCAGCTTAAGCACCTGCAACCTCAGGAGATTCAAAAATATTATTCTCAGGCGATAACGCTACTATCACCCAGGACAGTGCATCATCACCACCGTGTATTGTCTCAAGCCCTGAAATATGCCGTCCGGCAAGGTTATCTCGGTCGTAATCCATGTGAGCTTGTTGACGCACCATCTCCCAGAAAGAAGATCATGCGTACACTAACCCCTAGAGAGGTTGAAGTACTACTCGGCATGGCAGAAAATAGCTATTACTACCCGGTATTTTATACCGCTGTGAGTTCTGGACTTCGTCAAGCTGAATTGCTGGGCCTACGATGGAGAGATATTGACCTGGACATGCTGTCTGTATCAGTATCTCAGGTTCTATATAAACGCCGTGGTGTATGCCAGTTCAAGGAGCCGAAGACAGCCCACAGCCGGCGCCGTGTCGCCATGACTCCCAAGCTGGCGTTATTCTTAAGGGAATACCATGAAGAGAGGGAACAACTTTGCCGACAACTTGGTAAGCGACTCTCTCTGGACGACATTGTTTTTACCGGTCCGGAAGGGAAGCCCTTAGACCCGTGCGTGGTAACCCATGCCTTCAGTAGAATGGCAGCACGCGCAGGCCTGGATGGCGTACGCTTCCATGACCTGAGACATACCTTCGCTTCCTTAATGCTACTACGTGGAGCAAAGCCCAAGGTAATCAGTGAGGCATTGGGGCACAGCTCTGTCGCCTTTACAATGGACGTCTATGCCCATATAATAGATGGCATGGAAAGGGATGCTATGGCGCTCTTGGACGAAGTCCTGCCAGCGGGCGTAACTGCAAACATTTCGTCGCGTATTTGTCGCGACTTTTCTCGGACTTAGCTTCGAGTGCCAGCGTGGCTCAGCGGTAGAGCAGCGGTTTCGTAAACCGCCGGTCGTCGGTTCGATTCCGACCGCTGGCTCCAGGTGTTGAATCTATTTTACCCCAAAAGTCAGATCATTTGAGTTGATATAACTTCGTTTTGTTAACCACCGCTTGAAATCATAATATTGTGAATCCGGGCTATTGATGGGGTGTCCATAAGAACGGCGGTGATAAACTTGGGCTACACATCCGATTCCCTCCCCTACTAACAGGGGGTCGGAAACGCCAAAACAGATGTGAATAACAACGAGGTTTTCTGGTCTGATGAAATGAGTGTCGGTTGGCGGGTATGAAGGTGTTTGACAGTAGACTTGCTGAATTCTATACTTGAAGAAACATTCTGTCGTGATGAGGGCAGGTATCTAGGGGGTGTAGGAAATATGGCTAAACTAGACCTAGTCAAAGAAGCAAAAAAGTTGCCATATACCTTGAGAAGGGACTATTTACTGAAACAGCAAGAAACCACAATACATAAACTACTTTTGTCTATGATTCATAGACTTGGTGAAAATTTTTCGGCTGAAATCACACATGGCAAAGATGAACATGGCAGAGATTTAGTTGTAAAACAAAGAGACCCATTAGGGGACCAGTATATTGGAGTCATCGTTAAGAGAGGGAATCCTAAGGGTGAATTAACTGGACAAACTGCCGGCGAAATAGATGGGATCATTTCACAGGCTAACCAAGCGCTATGACATCCGTGTCTACTACATGAACTTGATGCGGGAGCAGTCAAGATCAATCAATTATGGATTTTTTTTATAGGTAGGCTTACCAGTACTGCTAGTGAAAGAATTGAACGTGAACTGAAGGGTAGCTCAAAAAGAATATTCTCATTAGAACCAATAGTAGAGCTGTTCACTAATAGTTATCCTGAGATATTCTTTGATGCCGTACTAGCAGAATTCGCCGAATCGAATATTACGAAAGTTGAAAGTCTATCTTTGATCACAGATAGACTTAAATCATACGATATCAAATACGTCAATCCGTGGGTTTCAAAATGGGAAAAGGCTAATGAAATAACTGAGGCATTGAGTAATGTAATTTACTCTCAAAAAATGCCTTTCCAAAAGCTTACAGAGGTAATATTATCAGGCAAGAGAATAATATTGACTGGCGAACCTGGTGTAGGTAAGACTACAGCATTGATCAAATTAGCTTCAGACATGATTAAGAATAATTTCATAGCTAAATCAAAACAACAGACAAATGAGCCTTTTGAGTTGCCAATCTTAATTAAAGCAAAAGAACTGGCAGAAAAAACAGTAGATGAGATATATAGTGAGTTTATGACATCTCCTGAACTGCAAGACCAAATATCCATTAAAACATTAATGGTTGATGGGTTGGATGAGATTCGTGTTGATAAAAGGGATGACTGTATAAAAAGAGCTACAGAGTTTGCAGATAAGTTCCGATGTGGTTTAGTAATAGCTTGCAGAAAAATACCTATGATCATGAATGTACTAAGCCCATTTGATAGATATGAATTATTGCCTTTTGAATATGACCAGGCGATAGCTTTTGTAGAACAAGCAATACGAGACAAACAATTAATTAAGATTTTGAAAGATGGAATAGTGCATCACGAATTAAAGATGCAATTAACGCCTTTAGCACTTGAACTGAGGTGGACCCCATCAGTTGGACAGCATAGAGGCTACATTAAGAGAGGGTCCTGCTATTCTCAGAGATCCTATTGATGGTATGTCTGATATCAAGGATTGTACCATACCACTATCAGGGGCTTCCACCGGGATTGGGATGAATACCTCGGCTGGTGTTCGATATCCCAGGGCCTGATGAGGACGCTCTGCGTTATAGAAAAGGAGGTAGTCACCGATCCCTACCCTGGCATCTCTTCCATTCTGATATGCTTTCAGATACACCTCCTCGTATTTTACTGTTCGCCACAGCCGTTCTATGAACAGGTTATCGCTATACCGTCCTTTCCCATCCATGCTGATCCTGACTCCGTGTTGCTGCAAGAGACCAGTGAAGGCCTCGTCAGTGAACTGGGCGCCCTGATCGGTGTTGAAAACACCCGGTTGGCCTTTCCGGAGCGCCTCCTTCAGGGCTTCGATACAGAATCCGGCGTTCAGAGTGTTTGACAGACGCCAGGAGAGCACATACCGGCTGTACCAGTCTATGATGGCCACCAGGTATAAAAAACCCCGTGCCATGGGGATGTAGGTAATGTCTGCTGCCCATACTTGATTCGGCCGCGTTATCTCCATACCACTCAACAGGTATGGGAAGATTTTATGACCAGGTGCTGGCTTGCTGGTTCTGGGTCGCCGGTATATGGTCTTGAGTCCCATTATCCGCATAAGCCGCCGCACATGTTTCCGATTGACCTCATAGCCTTGATTCTTTAGCCACGCGGCCATCCGGCGTGTCCCGTAGAATGGTGTGGCCAGGTATTGACGGTCGATCAGCTTCATAAGAGTCAGATCCTCCTCAGATACTCCCACAGGCTGGTAGTACAGGCCGGAGCGGCTGATACCCAGCAATGTACATTGACGCACCACTGAGAACGACGGGTGACTCCGGTCTACCACAGCACGCCGCCGCTCCACGCTCAGCGACCGAACCTGCTCTCCAAGAAATCCCGCTCTACCTTGAGCTGACCAATTTGCTGGTATAGCTGAGCAACAAGACCCTCATTGCCTTTCTTCTGATCTTGGTCACCGCCAAAGATGCTAATTGCACCTTCAGCCAGGGTCTTCTTCCAGGTACGAATCTGGCTGGGGTGAACCTCAAATCGGCTGGCCAGTTCGGCTACCGTCTCTTCGCCCTTCAGCGCTTCCAGGGCTACTGTGGCCTTGAACGAGGGGCTATGCTTCCTGCGGCTCTGTTTCATGTTCTGCTCCTTCTATTCTCTCTTTGTTATTTTAGGAGCAGAACCCTCGCTTAACAACCTGTCCAAAATTCGGGGACCACCTCAAACTGCTTATAGAAGTGTCAACGTATGAAAAAGAAATACCAGCGTCCCTAGTTGAAATATTTGAGCGATACGCTGATATTATGTGTGGAAAATATGATAAAGGCAGAGGAATAGAGACAATATTTGAATACCATGCTAAAAAGAGATTTCTTGCGGAGCTGGCTTGGGATGAGTTTTATTTAAAGGGACGGTTGGATATTACGAGAGATTCACTAGAGGTATTTCTCAAGATTTATACTAAAAAGTATAGTTGGGATGAGGGTAGCTTAATACGCTTTGTAGCAGAAATAGAACGTTCCGGTTTACTAAGATTTGATGACAAAGTTAGTTTTTGGCATCGTTCATTTCTTGATTTCTTTGTCGCATTCAGGATATCGGAAAGAAGAACTGAATACCCAACACTTGATAAAGATATCGTAAATATTTATTTTGACGATATGTGGACAGATGTAGCATTCTACTACATCGGCATTCAAAGAGAATTGAACCAGGATATAATTGCGGCACTAGAGGAAGAGCCATCAGACAGCTTTGGTAAATGCTTGCTTAAGATACTAATAGGACGTTTGTTACAGGCAGGCTGGCATACACCTTCCCAAGAAAAGATTAGAGCAATTGAAATAGGCCTGAAAAATGTTGAAGAAATTAGACATTATGTAGATGAGATGTTGTCATCAAGTAAAATGCAGCTTCCTACTATATTCTCAGATTTCATTTATATGGCTGCTTGTGAGTATTCGTTTGGTAGCAGAACTATGTTAGCTGAAACAGCTAGTATCTGTAATAAACTGGTGGATAGTTGTGATCTGATAGCGCTAAGAAATTGTTTGCTTCTATTATGGGCGCAGCGTTGGAGGTTACCAGAAGATGAAAAAAACCAAACAGCTAAGCAGTTACTCGACTCACTAGTAAAATTAGAAATAGGGGGCAAATTGACGGTGCGTGACAAGTTTGTGACCCTTTTTATCTTGGAACAGGTTGAAAAAGAAAACAAAGAGGTCTTAAGGAGCATTAAGCGTAAGATAGATCGTACGAAAAAATTATACCCGGGTGAAATGCAAAGGCTCTTGCCACCACTAAAAACTAAAATGCGACTTCGTTTGAGAAGAAGGAGAGACTTAAGTTAGAAACAGGACTTTTACCATGAAACTGTCTCCATGATGCTACCCGCCAGAGTCATAAATAAGGATTCAGTAGTTGCTAATCCGCTCTGCAATCTCTGGTGTTATTTCAGGGAACTCGGTGGACGGGTAAGATACCTTCCAGATTCAAAATGGCATTCACACCACCCTTGACAAAATAGGAGCATGTGCTATCATAAGACTGTTACCCCCTCTGCTCGCTTCGGCGGCAGAGTCAAGACCGCCTTCGGGCGGTCTTTGGTATCAAATGGGGAGTTATGAGAACCAATGTCTACATAGACGGCTTCAATCTGTATTACAGAGCCGTGAAAGACACTCCCTATAAATGGCTTGACCTCTCCGCACTGTGCCAGACACTTCTTTCAAACGCTGGCTCCAGTTTTCAGGTCCAAAATTCCAAGGCAGCATAACGTTCCCTATAATTAGCTAAGGGCGGGGCATTTAGCCCCGCCCTTTTTTCAGATTACCAAGTTAATCATATATCCAGGCTCACTGCCCTCCATCCACCACAGTCACTGCCTGGCTCAGCGTTTCTCCCTGCATCTGCGGGTTATAGTATGAATAGGCCTGAGAGGCGGTTTCCTTGGCCCGCACCGGATAAAGCGCTTTAGCGTCGAACTTGAAGGACACTTTTTGTCCGGGTGTCAGGTCCTCCAGATAGAAGATGACTTTCCTGGCCGCCACATCATAGCGCTTGACCGTGTCAGTCAAAAGCGCGTCCAGGGATTCCCGGACCGGCTCAAATCCTGTGGGCACAGCCACATCCAGCACCACCATCTCCGCCTTCAGGGGCAGGTTATCGGGTGGGTTGTAGGTCAGCTTTACGGAGACCCCCAGTATGTCATTTACCTCCACCTGGTCAGCGCTATAGTCCACGCTGATATCGAAGACTGGCGTTCCTTCCTCAGGCTTGGGCAGGTTGTATCTCTTTACTACCTGCACCACGGCCTCTCCCTTGCCTTGAACGTCTATGGTCATTTCCTGGTTCAGGGGCACTTCCACAACCTGGAGAACATCGTAGTTCTTCTGGTGTATGCTGAGATTGTGTGTCTCACCTCCACCCTGTACGGTCAGGGTTAGGTTAACATCGGCAGAAGCCCCCTGAGCATAGCTGGTCAAGGCCTGGAGAGCCATCACGGTATCCTGGGTAGAGCCAAAGCCGCCCTGAGAGTTGCGCTGTGAGACCAGCCACTTGGCCGCTTTGCCCGCATTGAGCACATCGGCATGCTCGGTCAGGGCCAGGGTGGCATAAGCGGTGGCCTCAATCTGGGTGCTGGGTATCTCCTGGGGTGGCATAAACTCGGGACGTATAGGCAGAGCTTTTTCGCCCATAGGCTCGACTATTGGCTCACTGCTACCCCAGTGCAGACCGTTATCATCTTCCTGAGCCAGCGCCATGAGCTTGGTATGGGCTTCATCCTTTCGTGCGCTGCCAGCCAGCTCCAGGGCATAGGTGGTGATGGCCATGGTGTAGGAGTCATCTATCTCACCCAGCTTGCTCTCCAGATAGCTGATGGCCTTGGCAGAAGCAGAGGTCTCACCTGCTTCCAGGAGGGCGATGGCCACATAGGCGGTGAGGGCCGTCTTCCCCTGAACGCCCCCCATCAAATCCTGATGGTGTACAAAGCCCACCGACTCGAAGGAGCCATCTGCCTTTTGGTGGCTGGTGATCCAGTTGCGGGCCTGGCTGAGTACATCTTCATCTATGTACATAATGCCTTTGGCCTGGGAGAAGGTCTTGAGCACGAAGGCAGTGAGCCACAGGCTGCCCACCTCATCATTCTGCCCGAAGGCGGAGAAGCTGCCATCGTCTCTGCGATAGGTTAGCTCTCTCTGGTAGCCGGTGAGCATGAGCTTTTCCGCTTTGGCCATGATTTCAGGCTTAAGCTGCCCTGACTCCTCAAGATACTTGGTGATATAGACATCGGGGGCAAACAGGATCATGTTCTGCTCGCCGCAGCCGTAGGGCATTTGGAGAAGCTGGTCAAGGCCATCTATGGTCTGGGCCAGGTAGCTGGCAGTTACTGCAATATAGGCTCTCCCCGAACCTTCGATGGCTCCATCAGGGATTGAGGTATCTGTCTGGTAAGACTTCCCGGCGGATGCCACCAGGTTATCCACCATCTCCCGTGATACCCCTTCAGCAACCACGATCATGTCCTTAATCACTGCGTCGGCGGCCTGGCTGCTTCTGGCGGTGACTTTCAACTGATTCACGCCCAGCTTCTTGAGCCGTATATTGAACTGGGCACCGCCGATGTCATTAGCTGCAATCGTAATCTGCTTGACAGACGTATCCAGCATTTCAAACCAGTCAGCCTGCTCCAGTTCAACACTGACGGTCTGTTCCTTATCCAGGTAGTTATAGATGGAGACCTTAACTGGTAGCTCCTCCCCCCTTATCGCCGAGTAGGGCAGGTCAACGGTGAGGAAGAAGGGCTGAAAGACCTTAAGCTCGTCCTCGGCCACACCCAACCCCTTCTCTTTGGATATGGCCACAGCGCTAAGATCCCAGGTGGTGATGCTGTCAGGGGCCTGGAGGGACAGGGTGGCATTCCCATTGGCGTCAGTGGTAAGCTCTTTCCAGATCCAGGTCTCGGGGAAGTACTGCCTGACGCGCTGGACTTCAGCCAGCCCTGCATCAGATCCGGCCGTGCCTGTTGGTCCAGGCGTCTGAGTGGCCATTGGTGAGGGCACGACCACGCCCTTGTCGTTAAGAGCCACAATGCCACCTCCCCCACCCCGCCACATACCCTCCTGCTCCTGCTGGTACTGCTCACCTTCGGGCACCGTCTTATTGGTAAGCACCGTAACCCCAGCCTGGTCAAAGGTCTCTTTGGCCCCCAGGGTGTCGATCTGGGAATAGACAGAAACTTCGTGAAGCTCCGCCTGGGGTTTCATGTAGAGCCTCTCCAGCTCGTCGAAGACCTGCTGCAAATTGAGCCGGTTTTCGGCCAGGATATAAACCGAGCGGTCCACCGCTGCCAGACCCACCTTGGCCTCTCCCTCGGTTTTGACATTGACCTCCACATTTTCTCCGGGAGTCACCTCTTTCTGACTGAACTGGGCGGAGACGTTCTGAGGATAGCCTGCCTCAACATCAAAAGGCATATAGTCGGCGGCCACCTCGCTGTTGGGCAAAATCTGATAGACCAGTAGCTTTGAAGAGGGGGCCATCTGGGGGGTGAGAGTGAAGCTTATATTGTGGCTCCGGGTGTAATCAGTGAACACCACCCTGCCTAGCGAGACGACCTCATAGTAGAAATTGGTGGCCTCTGAGGTGGAGTAAACCTGAAACTCGACTTTGTCCCCCACCTTAAGAGTGCCGGAGGTGAGCTGCTCCAGGTGAATGAAGTTCCCCGATGGTGAATAACCAGCCTCAAGAGCCTTAGTGGCATTGCTTTCCCCGGAACTGGCATTTATCACCAGAGCGGCGCTGGCCTCGGGCGGAGTTATGCTCACCAGTGCCTTACCTTTCACCGTGTCAACTTGCTTCTGCTCAGTAGAGACCTGCCGGAAGTCCTTGTCCAGATAGGCTATATTGAAGTCTACCACAGCATCCAGAGGCTTATTGTCGGGGCTTTCTGTAATCAGAAGGATGTTGAGAGGCAGCGATGGTTTGAAAACCGGGCTTTCCGGGATGATCTGTATAGATAGGGGGGTGGCAGCGACCGTGATGAGCTTGGTAACCTTCTGCTCATAGCCAGTAGCCCGCTCCCTGACCACTACCTCCAGCATGACATTGCCCATTCCCTGGGCCTCAGGCACACCGGCCACATACCCTGCCGGCTGAATCTCAAAGTCGGCCTGGCCATCTATCTCTTTGGTGAGGGTCTGAAACTCCTGCCACTTGCCCACATATTTCGAAGCAGTTATTTCCAACTCCCCTTTGACCGGCTTGCCGAAGCTGTACTCAGCGGCCACGCTGCCGGTGATTGCTTCGTTGACCAGAAACCATTCTTTGGCTAGCTCGGCCTTGACCTCATACTTTGGCAGCACATATTCCTCAACCCTGACATCAAGCTCGGCGACTTTCTGGTCTGTCAGGGCGGTTATCTTCCACACACCCAGGTTGGGCTCCTCTGAGAGAGGGAGTTCCAGGCTGGCCATGCCATATTCGTCGGTGTTGGCATCTTTCTTGAAAACCTTGATCCCTTTGGCATCCTGGGCCTCAATGACTAGGCTGCGACTCACGGGTAAAAGCTCCGAGTTGAGGGTAATCACCCTTATCTCGATGGTCTGGCCTGGTTTATAGATGGGCTTATCGGTCTCCAGAAAGACGAGCTGGCTGGTCTCCACCCTGATGGTGGCGCTATCCTTGAAGCCCTCACCCTTTATCTGGAGCAGATAATCGCCAGCGACAACATCAGGAACCTGGAACTCCAGATTGCCCTTCCCCTTGATATTGCCCCCGGTGCTGACGATAGTATTGCCGTCCTTGACCAGAGTGACCTCTACCTTACCTGTTGTCAGGCCATCACCATGAAACAGAGAGAGGGACACCGATTCCTTCTCTCCGGCATGCAACACTTTGGGAACCAGGGCCACATAGCTTTCCGCTGCCTGCGCCTTCTGGCCACAGGCTGGTATGATGGGGAGAACCATCAGTAGACTGAGAATAACGAAAACCAACCATTTCCCACTCTTCACGGCAACCCCTCCTTAGTTTGATCAGACTCAATAAATAATACGATACGGGGACGGAAAAAGTTCCCTAAAGGAAGGACTGCAAGCGGTCATGCCGACTAGCCATCGTCACCAAGAAGTGTGAAAATGGGTATTCCACAAGGACTGTGATTCCTTGGGTGGGGCATAGGGTTGCTCCCGCAGGGCGAGTGCAAGACTCGCCGCTACAAGTCCCTCTAAAAGAGGTGCAGGATACCTCCTGCCGGTCCGCCTAAGGCGGATGGGGGTGCCCCCCAAGCTATTCACCTTGACCGCATCTTTTTAATTTCCAGCCAGAATACGGTCACAAAAGGTACGCCGAAGGCTAAGAGCCAGTTGCGGAGGTCCAGGGGAGCCACCTTTAAGGTGGCCTGAGTTGCGGCAAAGTTGCCCACGAGGGCGACGAAGCAGATGGCTACCGCTGCCCAAATAAGCATGATCCTGTTTGAAAGAATTCCGATTTTTGTCAGCGGTTCTCTCTGGGAACGCATGGTGAAGGCAAGGAAGATATGTCCGATGAGCCAGGTGCCGAAGGCAACGCTTCTAGCTACAAGAAGCCCCTGCCCACTGTACCAGGCAAGCAGGTAGTTGATCAGGACTGCCGCCGAAAGGCAGACCGATCCGAGGGACATTCTGGTCAGCATCTCCCGGTCAATGAACTTCTGTTTTGGAGAGCGAGGTGGTCTACGCATTGCGTCAGCTTCTATTGGTTCGGCAACAAAAGTGGCGGAGGCAGCCAGGTCCATGAACAGTTCCAGAAGGACGATCTGTATGGGAGCAAAAGGGAACGGGAGGTTGAGTGCCAGAGGTACTATGAAACATAGCACCAGGGCAATTTTGACGCCTAGGTAGTAAGTGACTCCCTTCCTTAAGTTATCGAAAATCTTTCTACCTTCGCGCACGCCGTCCACAATGGAATTATAGCTATCGTCAGTCAGCACCATGCTGGCAGCCTCACGGGCTGCCTCGGTGCCTTTATCTCCCATCGCCACCCCAATATCAGCACTCTTTAAGGCTGGAGCATCATTGATGCCATCGCCGGTAACGGCTACTACCTCGCCTTGTTTCTGAAGCGCCTGGACGATTTTCAGCTTCTGCTCCGGGTTTATGCGCCCAAAAATCGAAACCTCTTTTACCCTTTCTGCTAGCTCCTTTTCATCCATCAGGCTAAGCTCCGCCCCGGTAATGAGTTTCCCCCTGCTGTCAATGCCAACTTCAGAGGCGACCTTTTGCACCGTCAGAGGGAGGTCACCAGAAACAATAATCGTCCTGATACCAGCCATTTTCGTTGCCTTAATAGCTTCGGGAACAGCAGCCCGTGGCGGATCAACCAGACCAGCGAGTCCCAGGAAAACCAACCCCTTTTCTGCCTCCTCCTGTGTCAATTTCTGCCCGTCCTCGACCTTTTTATAAGCAAAGGCGATGACCCTCCTTGCCTCGCCTGCTATCCTTTCGGCCTGTTTTATGATCCGCGCTTCGTCTTTTTGCGTTTTGTCCCACTCCCCGGAGCTTTGAGCCATCCTTGAGCTTTTCGCCAGCACAATCTCGGGTGCTCCTTTTGCATA
>Ga0209777_10005059_pt1 | contig 15353 bp, 6 predicted proteins | sample FrelakmetHBP12HB_FD_187147 | JGI IMG/M metagenome (GOLD analysis project Ga0209777, IMG submission 187147) | Freshwater lake sediment microbial communities from the University of Notre Dame, USA, for methane emissions studies -HBP12 HB (SPAdes)... | ecosystem: Environmental > Aquatic >... | reverse complement strand
AGCGATTTCGACCCTATCGGCAAGGAATCGGCCCAAGTCATCACGCGGCGGCTGTTCGAGCATATTGATCCGGCGGGCGCCCAAGCCGCGTCCGCCGCCTACCACAGCCTCTACGAGCGGGTGCTCCAGGAGAAGTCCGGCGTCCTTCCGGCCGATGCCGCCAGTGCCGACTACGCCCGGCGCATCGTCGAGTGTTACCCCTTCCATACCCGGTTGCTGGACACCGCCACGGATCGCCTCGGCGCCCTGGGTGAGTTTCAGAAGAGCCGCGGCGTCTTGCGCCTCTTCGCCCGCATCGTTCGCGACGTTTGGGATGCCAAGCAGGCTCTCGAACTCATTACGGCTGGCGATATTGACTGGGGCAGCGACCGCACACGGTCCGATCTCCTCGAACGCCTGCACAAGCCCGAGTTCAAAGCCGCCATCTCCGCCGACATCGACAAGCACGCCCACGAACTCGACGGCGGCCGGCGCGGCATCCATGTCCGCGTCGCATCGGCGCTGTTGCTGGAGAGCCTCCCGATGCAGCCCTCCAGCGGCATGGAGCCGGCGGACGTAACGCTGGCCGTCCTGCGCCCCGACGAGGCCGGCCCCGAACCGGCCGAGGCCCTGGATCGCCTCATGGGCGTCTGCTGGCACACCTACCCCACCACCAGCGGGCGGGGCTGCCAGTTCCGCTACGAGCCGAACGTACTGAAGCAGATCGAAGAACGCATGGTCAACATTCCGGTGGAGGATGCTCGCAGCCGCGTCCTGGCCGAGGCCCAAGGGTACTTCCAAGGCTTGACGTTCAGTCTGCGCGCCTGGCCGACCTCGGCCGGGCAGGTGCCCAACTCGGCCGATCTGCAACTGGCGCTCTGCGAAGATGAGAAGATCGCCAAGACAGTCGTGCAGTACGATGACGACTCCGAGCCCGCCGCCCCCATGCCGCGCGGGTTCCAGAATGCCATCGTCGCCGTTGCTCCTACCTCTTCGGCTCTGAACGAAGCCGTTGTGCGATCCCGCCGCCTTCTTGCGGCCGAGGCTATTCAGCGCGAGAACAAGACCGGCGACGCTGGCAAACTCGTGCGAGAGCAACTCAAGCGCATCCTGCCGGAACTCGGCAAGCAGTTCCAGATTCAGACCCGCCGCACATTCGACCAGGTCGTCCTGCCTGGCGGTATCGTCAAGCACATGGATGAGACCGACCAGGTTCCCGACGACAAAATGCTCGAAAAACCTCAGGGCCAACGGCTTCTCAAAGATTACCTTGAGAAGCACAACATGATCTACCAGGCCGGGCAGGCGCCCGATGTGGACCTCTTCATACGCGAAGTTCTGCCCGGCGCCACACCGCTGGCTGACAAGCCCGGCGTCTACACTGCCAAGGCCGTGCACGAGCGGTTCCTTGGGGCGCCCGGCCTGCGGCTAATACCCGACGGGGCCGTGGTCCGCCAGACGCTGCTAAAGGCCCTCGGCACCGGCAAGATCGTCATCCGCCTGTCGGACGGCCGCGCCTATGACGCCAAGGGCCACGTTCAGGGGCCTGAAGGCCGGCGCAGGCGCGTGCCCGACACACTGACGAGCCTCACACTCGACGACACCGTGTGGGTAACGCGGGCTGATTCCGAGCATGCCGCCGCCTGGACAAAAGAAGATGCCGCGCTCGCGCCCGGCAAGAAGGGCGGCGGCACTGACGTTGGTACAACTCATCCTCCGCCGCCCCAACCCGGGCGCGTCACGCCCAGCACGTGGGAGAAGGTGCTTGAGTATGCCGAGGTGCGCCCCCTTCTGGAACTGCACCTGGTTGCCCATTCTCCGGCCGATGCCCAGACGCTCATGAGTATTGCCCAGCCCCTCGGGGCCGAGCAGTTGGCCCTCTCGATCAGCACGGGCGGGGACCTGCGCGACGGCGGACGGATGGATTTCGCCGCCAATGACGTGAAACCCAACCACCCGGCAAAACCGTTGACAGTCGCCCAGACCGTCTATAACTCTCTGGCTGACGGCGGCGCGTTCGAGGCGGACCTGAAACTCGCCTTCGGGGCCGCTGGCCGAACGGGCATGAAGGACCTTCTTCAGCAGGCGCGAGACGCCGCACCGGCGGGTGTCGAGGTGCGCGCCACGCTTGACAAGCCGGTGGAAGGTGGAAAATGACGGTTCGTGAAGCCTCTTTTGCCTTGCGAGTTGTCCGGCGGCGGGCCGGCGACGCCGCGATCCTGTATCGCCGCTCGCTCACGGAGAAACACGAGGAGCGGCTCTCGCGCATCGGGGCCATCTCACCCCTGGCCTTCTCGGCTGGAGCGGCGCTGCTGCGCGAGGCCGCCCGCGCCATGACCGGCAGCCCCGTGAAACTGACCACCGGCCCCTTTCACCCGCTCGACATGGACTGGGGTGCCCGCGTGGCCTGCTACACGCTGGTCGCCCAGGGGCTTCGCAACGCCGGCCGCCTCCATAAGGCTGCCGAGAACCTACGTCTGGCCGACGGCACCGAAGCCGCTTGGTGGCTGGGCCTCATGAACCGCCCCGGGGGCAAGCGTGCTGTCCGGGCCATGAGAATCCTCGTGGAGGCCGTCAAGTAATGACCAGACCCAGGGGGGACCGAGAGCAGCAGCCACCCAAGACCGTCATCATCCTTGGCGCTGGGGCATCTGCTGCTGACGGCGCACCGACCCAATCTGACCTCCTGCGAGGGTTCTTCGATACCTATCGAAGGCGGCTTCGCGGTACCTCTCCACCGAACCGGCTGATACACCAGGACTTGGCCAACTACTTCCAGGCGATGTGGGGGATCGACGTCTTTGCTGGCAACCTGCGTAAGGCGCAGTTCCCCACCTTTGAGGAGTCTCTTGGCATCCTGGAGATCGCTCATTCCAGAGGCGAGTTCTTCCGCGGGCTCGGGGGGGGCGATCAGCATATCACAGGAGCCCAAAGACTCCGAACATCTCTCGTCACATCAATTGCACTCCTCTTAAAGAGAGAACTGAGAACCGCCGGAGGCCACCATATCGCACTGCTGAAGGGCCTTCACGGACAGATTCGGGATACGACGTTCATCAGCCTTAACTACGACATCCTGGTTGACAACGCCATCATGAGGTGCACTGACGGGGTGCCTGACTATGGTGTTCGCTTTCGCGGCGCGGCACATGGGCATCCTCGCTCTTGCTGTCTTCTGCTGAAGCCCCACGGCTCGTTGAATTGGCTCTATTGCCCAACCTGCAACGCGTTGACGTTGACCCCCAGAGAGAAAGCCGCCGCCAGACTTCACACAGACCGACATCTTGCAGCTTGTGGCGTGTGCCAGGGGCCACGTGTCCCCATCATCATCCCTCCTACCTTCTTCAAGGTGATGTCGAACTTCTACCTTCAGCAAATTTGGAAGCGGGCCGAAGACGAATTGCTGAGGGCCGACAGGATCATTCTCTGCGGGTACTCTTTCCCTGATGCGGACATTCATATCAAGTATCTACTGAAGCGAGCGGAAATTAACCGTAGCGGTTTGCCTCCAGCGGTCTACATCGTGAACGAACACGTGGGCAAGAAGGGACTGGAAAGGAAAGCCGAACGCAACCGTTATGAACGGTTCTTCCGCCAGAAGAACCAGGTTCATTGGACACGGCTTTCTTTCGAGCAGTTTGCCGAAAACCCTACTCTGATTGAGGACCCAAGCCAATGGCTGTGAAGGAACGACCGCGACTGTTGATTGAGAACTGGCTGCCAGCCGCTGCCATCGGCGTCGAGTGCATCCGGGAGCGGTCAACCGGCCAGCAGCCGCCGGATAAGCGCCTGCACGTCTGGTGGGCGAGGCGGCCGTTGTGCGTCAGCCGTGCGGCCGTCCTGGCGTCGCTCCTGCCGTCCGACTTCCCGCGCGAGACGTTCGAGCGGCTTCTGGGATTCGGGCGGCCGGGCAAGGAAATCGTCAACATCCGCAAACTCATGGACGACGGGTTCCGCGTGGACGGCGGCTTCGGCTGCGACCGGGCCTTCAAGGCGCCCTTGCGAGAGAAAGATTTGGAGGCGGCCCACCGGGCAGCCGAGAGAATCTGGGGCAAGGAAATCGCCGTCATCGACCCAATGGCCGGCGGTGGCTCAATACCCCTGGAGTCGGCCCGCCTGGGCTTCCACACGCTGGCCAATGAGTACAACCCCGTGGCCTGCTCCGTCCTGGAAGCGACCGTAGATTACCCATTCCGGTTCGGCGAGGAACTGGCCAAGAAGGCTCGCAAGTGGGCCAAGGTCTGGCTGGAACGCATCGAGAAGCGACTGGCCCCATTCTATCCCGAGCACCGCTTCGTCCTTGTCCACGCCTACATCTTCGCCCGCACCGTTCCCGACCCCGACTATCAGGACGCGGCGGATGACGAGACGCTGAAGTGGCACACCCCTTTGGTGCCCGACTGGCACGTTCTGAAAACCAAAAACCACAGCGAGTGCGGGCCACATTGCCTCCTAGCCACGCCACAGGCTGACAAGGACAAAGGCACGTGGCGGATTGTCCGCTTCGCCCAAGGCGGTCGCGGGGCCGGCCAAGTGCGCGAAGCGCCGAGACCCACCTACGACGACGGCAAGGGCATCAGCCTCTTCACCGGCAATCAGATTCGCGCCGACTACATCAAGGCGATGGCCCAACAGGGCCGGATGAAAAACGCCCTCTACGCCGTGGCCCTCAAGACCCCGCAGGGCCTTAAGTTCCAGCCGCCCGAGAAGGCCGACCTGGACGCCCTTGTGGCAGCCGAGAAGGAACTCGCACGCCTGCGGTCTGGATGGGAGAAGGCCAACGTCATATCGACAGAGAATCTTTCAGACATCTCTAACTACGACCGCGGACATCGGCTCTATGGCATGTTCCGGTGGGCTGAACTCCTGACTCCTCGCCAACTCTTGGCTACCGGAGTGCTCGTGGAGTCGTTACGCGATTTGCGGGCTGAGTTGAAGAAGTCCGAGGGGGCTATGGCTAGGGCCATTGAGTTACTGCTCGCGTTAGTAATTGACAAGTTGTTGAATCACAACTGCATAGCGAGCCGGTGGGAGTCCAGCAGGGGTGCCATCAAAGGAATCTTCGACCGGCATGGCTATTCCTTCAGACCGACGTTTGCCGAGATGGCGCCGTGCAATGCCGGATCGGGCCTGGACTGGGCCACAAGCAACGTGCTGGAAGCCTACGAAGGCGTAGCCGGGCTTCCGCGTGCTGAGTATGTGCAGCCCACGGCGATCACCCTCGGCTCGGCAACGGGTCTCCCGCAATACGCGGATGGGGAAATCGCTGCGGTAGTGGTTGACCCTCCATATGCCGATAATGTTCAGTATTCGGAGATGGCGGACTTCTTCTATGTGTGGCTGAAGCGTACGATTGGGCAGCAACATCCCGATTGGTTCGCTACTCATCTTTGCGCGCGCGAACAAGAGGCTGTTGTCAACTTGGCGTTTCACCGAAAGCGCGGAAAGAAGAAAGGTAAAGATGTCAAGTCCGAGGCCCACGCCTTCTATCAGCGTCTCATGGCTGACACGTTCCACGAGTGCCGCCGCATACTGCGCGATGACGGCGTTCTTACGGTCATGTTCACCCACAAGAAACAGGAGGCTTGGGAGGCGCTGTTTACATCCCTCATCCATGCGGGCTTTACCATCACGGCCACTTGGCCCGTGAAGACCGAGAGCGAGCATAGCCTGCACCAAGCCAAGAAGAACGCCGCCCAGAGCACGGTGATCCTGGTGGCCCGCAAGCGGCCGGCCAAGGCAGGCGTGGGGTACTTTGACCAACGGATGCGAGAGAAGATTCGGCAGGCGGCACGCAGTTCGGCCGAACGCCTGAAGGGCGAGGGTCTAAACCCGGTGGACCAGTTGGTCGGCTCGTTCGGCCCGGCAATGGAGGTCTTCAGCCGCTACGATGAGGTCCGCACCGACACAGGCGACCCGGTAGGCGTCGATAAGGCGATTGACGAGGCCAGCGATGCCGTCAGCCGCTGGCGAATTGAGCAACTGGCGGCTCGCGGCCTTGAAGGCGTAGAGCCGGAAGGCCAGTTCGCCCTCATTTGCTGGGATGTCCTGGGTGCAGCCCAGTTCCGGTACAACGAAGCGCACCTCCTCGGAAAGGCCGTGGGGATGGACGTGGACACGCTCATTGCGGCGGGCTTGGTCAGTAAGCACGACAAGAGCGGCACAAAGTCGCTGGGCGAGTTCGTCCGCCTCTTGCCGGCAGCCGAGCGGCGGCGCGAGCGACCACTGGAGCCAGACGAGGTGATGGACACGCTCTTCGGTACAGAGCGCGTGCCTAAGAAGCACTCGAAGAAGCAGGTCCTAAGGATTCACCCGAACGATCCGCAGTTTCGCACGGCCTTGGATGCCTGTCAGGCACTGGCGCTACGGTACGTCGAGGCGAAGGGCGGCGCAGCCGGCGTCGGATCGGCCAAAGCCCTGGCGCGACAGCAGAACTGGCCGAAGGATTCGGCTGTTGCGAAACTTATGGCTGCCCTGGTGCAGGCCGCGCCTGAGGCCGTGAAATTCGAGCGGCTCACGAAGGGCGGCAAACCCGACCCCAAGGCCGCCTCGACGCAGTTCCCTGAGTTCCGGGCATGGCATGCGCTTTTGCCTGGGCTCTTCGGCATCGAGGCGCCGGAGTGGAAGGAGAAGGCCCCGCCGCCGGACCTCTTCACACTTTCCGGGGCGGACCAGGCCGAGACGGAATTCGACGATGAAGAGGCTGAGGAAGAAGAGGGCGGCGAGGGGGACGAGGAATGAGCAAGACGGGGGGCAAGAGAAAGCCGCCTGAAGCGTCAGCAGCCACGCCGGCCGCAGGGGGCCTACGATCGCGCTCGTGGCGGCGTTTTCTCGGCGGCCCAGACCCGGTTCTCTTGGATGAACTGTACGTGCCCGCCCTTGCCGAGGCGGTGCGTTATGACCGCTGCTGCGCGTACTTTTCGAGCACCGTCCTGGCGGCGGCCGCTATGGGCTTCGCCAAACTGATCGAGCGGCTCCTGATGCTCAGTGATAAGGCGCCCCGCCCCGCCGTGCGCCTCGTGGTCAACGAGGAACTCTCACGCGAAGACGTCCGGGCCATGATGGAGACGGGCAACACGGCCGCTCTTGAGGAAGCCTTGAAGAAGCACCTCAAGAACCCCAAGGACGTGCTTGAGCGGCGGCGCCTGGCCATGCTCGGGTGGCTCGTCAAAGAGCGGCTGCTTGAGGTTCGCGTGGGCGTCATGCGGCACGGCACAGGCATCGTCCACGCCAAGTTTGGCATCATGACCGATCCGGCTGGCGACGCGGTCGTTTTCAACGGCAGCGGCAACGAGTCGGCCAAGGGCCTCACGGCGAACTACGAGCAACTGGAGGTCTCGACTTCATGGGGCGATCCGGACCGGCTGAGGCACTACGCCGACGAATTCCAGGCTCTCTGGACGAACCAGCACGCCGACGTTTACACGGTGACGTTGCCGGAGGCCCTGCGGCTGAAACTCATCAAGTTCGCGCCCAAGGAGCCGCCGGTCAATGAACCCTCGACGGCGCTTGCGCGACAGAAGGCGGCGATGATCTGGCGTTTCATCACCGAGGCCCCGTACTTACCCGGCCCGGCCGGCGCCTTTGCGTGCGATGCCACGGCAATGGTAGACCTCTGGCCTCACCAGCGGCACGTGGTCGAGGAAGCGGCAGCGGCGTGGCCTGACGGGCGGCTTCTGTGCGATGAAGTCGGTATGGGCAAGACCATCGAAGCGATCCTCGTCCTGCGGCGACTCGTGGCCGGGCGCGGCGTGCGGCGGGCGCTCCTGATGGTGCCGGCGGGGTTGCTGAAGCAGTGGCAGGCCGAACTACGCGAGAAAGGCGGGATGGTCGTCCCGAGGCTGGAGGGCGTCAGCAACCTCGTGTGGCCCGATGAAACTGTGCAGAAGGTCCAGGGCCTGGAAGATGCCCTGCGGCAGGACATCCTGCTTTTTAGCCGCGAGACGGCGAGGACGGAGAGGAACCTGCCCGCGATGCTGGCGGCCGAACCGTGGGACGTGGTCCTGCTGGACGAGGCCCATGCTGCACGCCGAGCCAAGCAGGTCGAGGGTGAGTTCAACAGCGGGAATCTTCTACTGAATCTCGTGCGGCAACTCCAGTTGCTCGGGCGGGCTCGCGGTTTCCTTTTCCTGAGCGCCACGCCGATGCAGACCCAACCGTGGGAACCTTGGGACCTTTTGGCCGTGCTGGGCGAGGGCGGCGCGTGGCTGTCGGATTTCGACGGCGTGCGGAACTTCTACCAGGCCGTTGCCGCCATCCGCAACGGACGTTGCAGCCAAGAAACCGCCGGCGCTGCGGCTGCGCTGATTGCGGCAGACGAGAACTTCCCGGATGCTCAGGGTCGGCTTGGCACGCTGAAGGACGCCAAGGCACTGGCCACGCAGTTGGCCTTCACGCCGCCGATGAAGCGAGACGAGACGGCATCGTGGCTGCGGCTTGGCTCGCCGCTGGCCCGGCGGATGCACCGAAATACCCGTTCCACACTCCGGCAGTACTACGAGATGGGTCTGCTTGCCGCCCCGCCGCCGAACCGCAGGGTGGATGACATCGAGTATGACTACGCCGACGCGAGAGAGCGGGCCGTCTACAACGCCATCACGGGTTACATCGAGAAACGCTTTGAGGAACTGGAGCGAGAGAAAGGCGGCAAGGGGTTTGTGATGACGGTGTATCGCCGCCGCGCGGCCAGTTGCCCGCGGGCGCTGCGGGAAAGCCTCGGACGGCGAAAGGACGGCCTTGACCTAGTCATCAGGAAACGAGCCCATGACTGGGACATTGATAAGGGCGACGTGCCTGAGGCGATGGACCCGGACGATCTGCCCGAAGACAAGACCGGCGGCAAGCCTTCTGCCGCACTGCCCGATGATCCCGCTCTGGCCCAGCGGGAGAAAGAGGAGATTGACCGGCTGCTCGACGATCTGAACGCCCTTGGCGCCTGCGACACGAAGCGCGACACGTTCTTCTCGATTCTCCGCCGGGTAACCGAAGACGGTCGGCCTGCCCTGGTGTTCACTGAGTACGTTGACACCCTGGAGTACCTGCGCGATGCCCTGGTGGACCACTATGGGCGCCGCCTCGGATGTTACAGCGGCGAAGGCGGCGCCGTCTGGGATGGGACGCAGTGGAAGACGGTCACAAAAGACGCCATCACGCGGGCCTTACAGGGCGGCGAACTGGCCATCCTGCTCTGCACTGATGCGGCAAGCGAGGGTTTGAACCTACAGGCTGCTGGAGCCGTCATCAACTACGACCTGCCTTGGAACCCCAGCAAGGTGGAACAGCGCATCGGCCGCATCGACCGTATCGGGCAAGAGTACCCGGAAATCCGCGTGATCAACCTGTTCCTGAAAAACAGCGTCGATGAGCAGGTCTACCACGCACTTCGAGATCGGTGCGGATTGTTCGAGCATTTCGTCGGCGCGATGCAGCCCGTGCTCGCGCGAGCCCGCAGAATGCTCATGGGCGGGGAACTGCCGGACCTGAAAGCGCTGTCCGACCAGGCCCAGGAGGCGGAACAGGATATTCTGGCGCGCGAGACCTATCTGGAGTGTGAGGCCCGGACCCAGCAGGCTGCAAGGCCAGCCGTGAGCCGAGGGGAACTCGATTGGGCACTCGACCTCCTGACGGGGGAGTTTGGTCCGCGAACATCGCGGCTGCGGCAAAGGCCCTGTATTGAGGTCTCCGGGCTTCCCGGCAGGAAACTGGTGCTGGCGCCTTGCGTGGAATCTCTAGAAGCTGACCGCGCCGCCACACCCTTGTCGCCCCTTGAGTTGGCAATCAGGAATCTCGCAGGCGGTCTGGTCCGGCCGGGCGAGCGGCTGCCGCTTGTGGTCGGCTCCTACCAAGAGGGGGCATTCCGCGGCTCTGTTGCATATTGGGTGGGCGCAGGGGAACTGGTGGCCGTGGACTCGCTGGAAGGCTTACAAAAACTCGTTAAGGCGTGGGACGGCCAGTATCCGCTTCCGGAGCAATGGCGGGCGGCCGAGAGCACGGCGGCCCAGGAAGCCGCAGCCGAGGTGCGCCGTCGGATTGGCGTGGCCCGTGCGCGCGAGCAGGCGGGCCTTCGCCGACAGTTGGCCGCCTGCCGCATGAGGCTTGTCCGAGAACTGGGGCGATACTTGGTGTGCGTGGAAGGAACCGCCGCCGACCTGAATGGCGTATTTCAGAGACAAATGACCAGGGACATCGCCGGTGCCAGCCGTCTTCAGGAGTGCCGGGGCAAACTTGGTGGTTACCCAGAATGGACAGCGGAGATGTGCAGCAATTTGGAGACCTTCTACGCGGGGCTGACCGAAAATGAGCGCGCTGCCCTGCTGCTCGGTAGCAAACTCGATGCAGCCCTGGCCGACCCAAGATGGGCATGTGCGCCTACACCGCAATACTGATGGATCATCTCAGATTCCGCTTCCACCGTCGGGCCTTCCACCCGAAGGTCAGAGTTCCTCGGAGTACACCGGGCAATGCTACGGGAAACTTCCTCGCACACAGACCATCTCCTTCGCAGGCTGTTAAACAGGCACGCGTCTACCCGCACGCCCGAGGGCAAACCTGCCACGCGGGGTCCGCGGAGGGCTGTCACTTGCCCGCTGGGGCTGCGTCCCTGGCAAATGCCGCCTTTGCCGCGCGGGCCTTCAGAAACTTGTCCAGATTGTCGCGCCGATGGCCTGAGTGCTCATGCCAGAGCAATCCGCCCAGGCTGCCGACCTTCACGGTCCCCGCCCGTCGTCCCGCCCACTTGACCGACTTGAAAGAAAAACCGTTTTCTGAGAGATTCTCACACAATGTAAGGCCCGGGGCGACAGGCTGCGCATCGCCAGGAACGTCCGCAACAGGAGCGGATGAAAAAGTGGATCTACATCCAGCCGGTAAGCCCCTACCGGAGCAAGCAGAAACCGAAGACAAACCGCACGTAGGAATGCACTGTACCATATGCGGTCGTGTCTATCTGATATCCAGATGTATGTAAATCGAGTTTCATGAGCATCTTCTCGACCTTCCGCACCATCGCCTTTCCGTCTCCGGGCTCAACTATCCAGACCACGCCGTAGTGATGCGCCCTACGCTTACCTGCATCATGCCCAGTCAGCGACCACGGCCGTGATATTGTCCATTCCGCCGGCTTCATTCGCGGCATCAATCAGCGACCGGCTAGCGTCCTGAGCGCTGCGTGGCGCCTTTAGCAGCGATGCGATTCTTTTCTCAGTAAGCATTCCAGTCAGCCCGTCTGTGCAAAGCAAAAGCCGGTCCCCCTTCTTCATGGCCACTGTGCGGACATCGGGATATACTTCCCCCTCCATTCCCACAAAGCGGGACAACTCCCCCCTGACAGGATGCTCCCTGGCCTGCTTGGGGGTGATGTCCCCATGACGCAAGAGAATGCCAACCACCGAGTGATCATCGGTCAGCAGGTCCAGACGCCCGTCGCGCAAGAGATAAGCCCGGCTGTCTCCCATGTGGGCAATATAGGCAAATCGCTCGCGAACGAGAACCAAGACCACCGTTGCGCCCATCCCCTGAAGGCCAATCCGGCCGGCGCTCTGCTCGCGGATGGTCCGGCTTACCTTCATGATGGCCTCGCGCAGGCACACTCGCATCGCATCAGCAGATGCCTTGCCTATTGCTGCCACGCCCTGGGCGATCATCTCAGGAAGAACCTTGACCACAACCTGCGACGCCAAGGCTCCCGCCTGATGGCCGCCCATTCCATCCGAGACAACCAGAAGGCCGCGATCCGCATCAACGAAACAGGCATCCTCATTGTGGTCGCGGACTCTTCCTGTGTCGGTGACCCAGCCGGCAACAACTCGCGAAGCAAAAGGCCTTTCTCTGGACATCACGTATTCTCCCAAGGCAGCGGCGGCGGGCCCTGCCAGTTGGCGGCCATCTTCTTAAGTTCACGTTTGACCCCCTCCGGCCGGAGCCAGCCGTAGCCGGCATACTGAAGGGTCCGAACAAAGCCATCGAAATCCCTGTCCGTCCACGTGGGCCCGCCTCGGCGGGTGAGCGCGAGTACCACCTGCTCATCAGTTGGTGTTTCGGTCTGTGGCAGCTCGCCTGCGAAGGGCGTGTGCAGAGACAGGAAGTTGACCAACTGCGGTCGGACGCCCTCGTCCCAGTCGGCCCAGCCGGGGAACTCATACTCCCAGTCCAGTTCCCACAGACGTAGCGTTTTGTCGCTGCCCCCCGACAATACCCAACGCCCGTCCGGGCTGATGGCAACGGAGTTGACTCCGTTCGTGTGCCCCTCCAACGTTCGTACGCAGCGTCCAGTCGCAAGCTCCCAAAGACGAAGGGTCTTATCCCAGCTTCCCGACAGTCCCCACCGCCCGTCCGGGCCGATCGCAACGGATGCAACCAAGCTGGTGTGTCCCTCCAAGGTTCGTAGACAACAACCTGTCGTCAGATCCCACAGACGAAGCGTCTTCTCCCAGCTTCCCGATAGTCCCCAGAGCCCATCCGGGCTGATTGCGATGCAATGGACTTCACGTGTGTGTCCCTTGAATATGCGCAGGCGGCGACTGGTGGAAAGCTCGAAGAGGCTAAGGTCACGGGAACCCCCCGATATCACCCAACGCCCGTCCGGACTGATCGCCACGGGGTATACGAATTCGTATTGTGGCCCAAACGCCCGCAGGCGCCGACCCGTCGAAATATCCCAGAGACCAAGAGTTCCGTTAGTGCCATTGGCAAGGCCCCCCGACAACCCCCAACGCCCGTCTGGGCTAACCGCAGCAGGGCAGTTATCGAATGTGTCCTGCTTCTCGAACATCCGCACACAGTAGCCCGTCGAAAGGTCCCACAGGCGAAGTGTATGGTCAAAGCCTCCCGACAATCCCCACCGCCCGTCCGGACTGATGGCGACGGAGCCTACCGCCCCAGTGTGCCCCCCGAAGGTCCGCAGACACCGGCCGGTCGAAAGCTCCCACAGCCGAAGCGTATGGTCAAAGCCTCCCGACAATCCCCACCGCCCGTCCGGACTGATTGCCACAGATTCAACCAGCTCGGTGTGCCCCTCGAACGTCCGCACGTGCCACGCACCACGAAGGCTCTTGCACCGGCAATAGGAGGCAACTTGCGATTGCAGTTCCAGAACCTCGGGACGCCGGCTATGGCCCGGGAGCTGTCGGACAGCAAGGAGCGATTCCAGGGAGCCGCTGATGTCCCTCGTCCGCAGCAATGCCTTGGTTGAGTTTATCCAGTCTCGAGCCTGTCGCTCGTACTCCAGGTGGTCTTCAGCGCTGTGCGGGCGATTCTGGACGTAGCCCTGAGCAACTCCTGTCGTCAACTCCCACATGAGAAGCGGACTCCCAGAGTCTTCCGTAATCCACCAGCTTCCCGATAACCCCCATCGCCCATCCGAGCTGATCGCGACAGAGGCAACATTGCTAGTGTGCCCCTCGAACGTCCGCAGGCACCGACCCGTCGAAAGCTCCCACATGCGAAGCGTCTTGTCCCTGCTTCCCGACAAACCCCAACGCCCGTCTGGGCTAATCGCGACCGATTCGACAGTGTATGTGTGCCCCTCGAATGTCCGCAGGCAGCGACCCGTCGAAAGCTCCCACAAGCGAAGTGTATCGTCATTGCCTCCCGACAACCCCCAATGACCGTCTGGGCTGATCGCAACGGAGTTGACTCCCTTTGTATGCCCCTCGAAAGTCCGGAGGCACTGCCCTGTGGAAAGCTCCCACAGACGAAGTGTCCTGTCATCGCTTCCCGACAAACCCCATCGCCCGTCCGTGCTGATTGCGACGGAGGTGACATTGTCAGTGTGGCCCTCGAACGTCCGCAGACACCGACCCGTCGAAAGCTCCCACAAGCGAAGGGTGTTGTCAAATCCCCTTTGCTGCCCACTACCCGACAACCCCCAATGTCCATCCGGGCTTATCGCAACAGAGTTGACAGCATTGGTGTGTCCCTTGAACGTCTCCATGCATGTACCCGTCGAAAGCTCCCAGAGACGTAACGTCTTATCCTCGCTTCCCGACAACCCCCATCGCCCATCCGGGCTGATCGCAACAGACTTGACACTCAACTGGTGCCCCTCAAACGTCCGCAGGCAGCGGCCTGTCGCCAGTTCCCACAGACGAAGCATATGGTCCCCGCCACCCCCCGACAACCCCCAACGCCCGTCCCTGCTTATCGTGACGGAATAGGTCGATTTTGTGAAATCCTTGAACTTCCGCAAGCAACGACCCCAGCAACCCAACCCCGACTTCGCCTGGGCCATCGCACGGCCCCACTCCGCGTTCCGTGCCTCCTGCCCAATCTTCTGAAGCAATGCCACCGCCGACTCAGCATCACCTCGCTCAAGATGGACCCTCGCTTCCATCAGATACGCCCGATCAGCGAAGCCGGTCTGCTTCTCCGACTCGTGCAACTGCGCCAGAATCGCCTCGTCGGTCATCCGTCCCGACCGCCACAGCAGCAGACCCCGATTGTAGGTTGCCTCCGGATGGCTTGCCTCCGCCTGCAACGCCGCCTCGAACTTCTTTTCGGCCTCTTCCGGCTGGTCCAAGTCAATCAGGCTCACCCCCTGGTTCGACAGCGCATCGGCCAAACCCTCCGCCTTCGTCGGCTCCTGGCGTGCGTACTCCACACCGGCTGCCGTCCGATACACTTCTCTCAATCGCCCGGCCACATCCTGCATGTTCTTGGGCCGGTCGTCCGGATTCCGTTGGAAACACTGGTTCAACAGATCCGCCACCGATGGCGGTATTGCCATCCCCTCCGTGCCCTCCGCCTCGCCGGCCACATATTGCTCTAACGCCTCAAGAGCCAACTGGCCTACTGTCATGCCTTCTGGGGCGTTTTCCGCCCAGAACGGCTTCCCGGCGAACATCTCCAATACCGATAGCCCCCAACTCCAGATGTCCGTCTTCCGCGACAGCTTCGGCACCATGGACTCGTCGGTCCCTGCTCTCCTCAGGGCCACAATCTGCGCCTGCTCCGGCGAACAGTACGCCGCCGTCATGCCTCCCGCACCGCTAACCAACAGGCTCCGCCCTTGGCCTTGAACCTGCTCTTCCGCCGTTCCTCCTCGCGCCTTCGCCAAGCCAAAGTCGCTCACCTTGGCAATGCCCTCCGGCGTCATCATCACGTTGGCCGGCTTCACATCTTGATGCACCAACCCCTGTTCATGTGCGTAGTGCAGCCCCCAGGCAAATTGGATGGCGATATCCAGGATGCGTTCCAATGCCCTCTCCGGTCCGCCTTCATAAAGCCGCCGGGAGACAATCCAGTCCTTCAGGCTGCCACCCTCGACGTACTCGGCAAACACGCGGGGGACGTTGCCCAACTGCCTCACGTAATAGCAGCAGACGATGTGCGGATGGAGGCCCAGCCCGATCCAGCTCAGGCATTCCCGAACGAAGTTC
>Ga0209777_10005058_pt1 | contig 15354 bp, 17 predicted proteins | sample FrelakmetHBP12HB_FD_187147 | JGI IMG/M metagenome (GOLD analysis project Ga0209777, IMG submission 187147) | Freshwater lake sediment microbial communities from the University of Notre Dame, USA, for methane emissions studies -HBP12 HB (SPAdes)... | ecosystem: Environmental > Aquatic >... | reverse complement strand
CATTATTAATAGTTTTGTAATTCTGCTTTTTGATTCCTTAAATGTAGAAATAAATCAAGGTTTTTGGTTCGGAAGTCGGCACAGAGGGGCAGGGGTGAATGTGCCGACTTCCGAACTCCTTTCCGACAAAAGCTCTTTACAAAGCCATTTATTTGTGATATAATTAGATTGCATAGATACCACCTTAATAACTCATAAAATGCTTGCTCCTGAAAGCAAGTTTCCATAAGGAAAGCTGGTTATTGACCAGAAAAAAAATCAGACGAAACTTCGTCTATGTCCGGGAGGGACAAAATGGAATACAGGAAGAAAAAGAACATCGCAAAGAAACTGATTCGCGGTTCTGTCGTTATCAACATAGGCAATCAGGTCTTTGCCGATGTTGTGGCGAAGGTGCAGGAAATGCTCAACGCGTTTTATTTGAAGACGGTTGAGTGGAAACCGAACAACCCGCATACTGCGATTCGCATTCAGGAAACAACAAGTCTGCACCCGATGATTGTTACGGACATGCCAATGTGTTCGGAGCCATCAAGGGCAATCATCGTATCTTCGGATATGGATCCGCTCTCATCAATGAATGTTGTAGAGTGGAAGAAAAACTTCGAAGAGACGGCGAAAGTACTGGGTGAAGGATTCGACCAGAATGAATTGCATGTCGCGTATATTGACATCGACGTCACGACTTACGAAAAGGCATAGTCCTTTTCAATAACATCAGCCAAAATGAGGCGGGGAAGTTCCCGCCTTTTTTTATTTCAAAAAATTATTTTTTATGTTAAGGTATATTTAATAAGATAAAAATATGAAAATACTTGTTTTTTCGGACGCACATTTTGGGGAGAATATAAATTACGACATAATCGGTGGTAAGGATTATGTTAATGCTTTTGGTTCACAGTTTCCTGCTATCATAAAAAAACTAAAACCAGAGTTCAAAAAACATGATTTGATTGTTAATCTAGGCGACTCAATATTTAATAAAAACAAAAAAGCCGACCCTGTACGATACAAAGAATTTTTAGGTTTTTTCAAAGATGTGAAAACGCCAATAATTCATGCATTAGGGAATCATGATCTTAGGTTCGCTACTAGAAAACAAATTAATGGTCTACTCAAACAAAAGAATCCTTTTTATTCTAAAGATGTTGGAGGTATTCATCATATAGTTTTGAGTGCAAGGTCTCACCACATGGGGTTTCACCCACATTTATCTAGGACACAGATTGAATGGCTGAAATGTGATCTAAAAAGAACAAAGTTGCCAGTAGTTATTTACACACATTTTTTACTAGACGAACAAAGCATGAGTAAAAACTATTATTTTAGTCCTTTTGAAAAGAATATGGTTTTGATTGAAGAGAGAAAAGTAATTAGAAAAATTTTAGAGAAATCAAAAAAAGTTATTTTGATAGTCAATGGTCATACGCATTTTTATAAACAGCAAAATATTGGGGGAATAATTTATTTGAACGCTCCGTCAATAAGTGAGAACGACGGTAAGGGCAATCCTACGAAAAAATACATTGAGATTAATATTGATGATAAAACTCATAAGATAAAAATCGAGATAAAGAAGGTAAAATAAATATTCTTGACTTCTTTCGTCTTCTGTGATACAATGGATTCATAATCACGACGAAAAAGTTCTCTAAGGGGTTAGTCCCGACGGGAGCTTTTTTATTTTCTCGTTTTATATTCTAACTTATCTTTTAATTGGCTAACAAAGCTTAAAATGTTGTTTTCGGATGTACTAAAATGTTCAAATAACGATGAATAACAAAATTCATTTGGTACTAATACTTTTTCCAGCTTATCCTTTTGCATTAGGTACTCAATCAAACAATGAAAATCGCCATCGCCCGAGACAATAATTGCGCGATCGTAATTCTGAAATTCAATCATAGAATGTAAAACTAATTCTGCATCAACATTGCCCTTGGTCTTTCCTTCAGTTAGGTCTAGTGTTGGTTTGAAAACACAGACATAGCCCATATTTTGAAGATGGGTATACATAGCTTCGTTTCCGGGTTTATAACCAATAAATAGAAGTGCCTTTTCAATATGATATTTATCTTTTAGATATATACGAAATCTTTTATAGTCAAGCTTCCAACCAGTATAAACTTTCTTTCCTTTTTTTATAACATCTCGAGATGTGCCAAGATTTAGGTTTTGGCTGTCTATAAAAGCATAGTTAGTTTGTTTTTTATCCATGATAATTTTTTTGATAATATAAATATCATTATACCAAATTTGAATTAAAAAAATAGAACGAAGTTCTATTTTTCTTTCCCCTTAAATAGTCCTTCATCTCGCAGCTCTGCTGCGCCCCTCTAAATATAAAAACCTTGAATTTATATTCCTTAAAGAATCAAAAAGCAGAATGAAAAACATTAAATATAAAATGTATGTCGTAGAATGTCTCAGCGTATCTGATGTCTTTGACTTGATTCAATGTTAAATTAAATATAGAGAAAAGTCAAAGATATGGGAGAGCGAGGGCACGAAGCGAACCAGATACGCTGTGTTCTACGACCCGAGTGATTTGCTACATTATTAGTTAAATGTAAAAAGCAAGAGCGAGAGTGCAACGCGGGCGACAGCCGTACATTTTCTTTTTCCTTTATTTATTGCTGGCTGTAATCACTCATAGTATTAGTTATTATAAGAAAATTTTGCTTCTCCATTTTTGGGCGAAGGTCAGAGGGGATTAAGGGGTGAATGACCGAAGCCCAAAATCCTTATTGTATTTTTCTTTGTTTTTGCGTAATATAATAAATAATCAATAAAAATTTTAGAAAAGGAGAAATTATGCCAGAAAATTTTAGACCAGGTCCTGAGGACATAAAAAAAGCAGAAGGGATGATGTCCGAAGAACAAAAAGAAGGCAGTAAAATAAGAGAAGAAGTATGGGGAGAAGACGAAAGAAATGTGAAGAAGTTAGAAAAGATATCGCATGCATTTTCAGCCGTGATAGATCAAATAGAGTCTGCACAAGAATCAATTGGAAATCTTGGCATGGATTTACCCGGAAAAACACTTAGGGCGGGCATCGGGGTTGAGTATGAAGGAGAAAAAGAAACTTTCGGTGCATATGGAGTTATGATGAAGGAGTTAGATTTGATGAAGGAAAAAATAAACAAGATGAGTTCTTTTTATGCAAGTATTGAAAAAGTTGTTGATTACACAAAATCAAAGGATAAAGAATAATAATGTTTATATAATCATTGTGAAAAATAAAAAGCGATCGTTCCGATCGTTTTTTATTTTCCCCTTAAATAGTCCTTCATCTCACGGCTTTGCCGTGCCCCCTCTTAAATAAAATAAAAAAGCAAAATTTTCCCTTTGTTAGAAAGGAATGAATATTCAGTCATCACAAACCTTGCCAGCAAAATATAAGAAAAGAAAATGTATGTCGTAGAACACTGTATATGCGAAGGGGTTGATTATGTTTGATAAGTAAGATAAAATTACCTTAAATATTTCAAATCATAGGAGGGGTATGAATTTGGGAAATAACTATCATTATAATAACTCGTTTGTTACTCTTTTACAAGAGATGAACCTACGGGGGTTTAGTCAGTCTACCGTTGAATCGTATTTATATTATGTTGAGAATTTTATTAAGTTTGTAAAAAAAAGTCCTAAGGAAGTTAATTCGTCAGATATTAAATCCTATTTGGAAAAGATCATAAAAGAAGGCAAGTCCAGTTCTACTCTTAATACCGCTTATAGCGCTCTGCAATTTTATTTTGAAAAAGTTTTGCGAAGAAAGTTTTTTGTCAATATTCCCAGAACCAAAAAGGCCAAAAAATTACCGGTGGTTTTGACAAAGGAAGAAGTTTTGGAAATATTAGGTACCGTGAGGAATGTTAAACACAAATTAATTTTGGCGCTGATGTATTCTTCGGGATTGAGAGTTTCCGAAGTAGTGGGTTTGCGGGTTTGTGATTTAGATCTGGATAGCCGGCTTTTAACTGTAAGGCAAAGTAAGGGTAAAAAAGATAGAACAACGGTTATTTCCGATAAAATGGTGGATGTTTTAAAAAAATATGTGGTGAATAAAGACGGTAAAGAATTGATTTTTGAAAGTGATTTTGGAGGGGCGTTAACCACTAGAACTGTGCAAAGTATTTTTCATGAAGCGCTTCGAAAAACGGGTATTAAAAAAGATGCAAGCTGTCATTCTCTGCGTCATTCTTTCGCCACTCATCTTCTCGAATCCGGAACGGATATTCGGTACATTCAGGAGCTTTTGGGGCACAATAGTGTGCAAACTACCCAGATTTATACCAAGGTGACCAATTATGGGTTGAAGAATATAAAAAGCCCGCTTTAGGATAAAAAAATAAGAAACTAAAAAAATAAGAAAATAAATAGTGAAGCTGTCTGATTTTGACTATAATCTACCAAAGGAGCTAATTGCCAACAGCCATATGGAACCGCGAGACCATTCGCGGTTATTGGTTTTGGATCGCAAGAGTGGACAAATTGAGCACAAACATTTTTATAATATTTTGGATTATTTGCAGAAAGGCGACATTTTAGTTTTTAATAATTCCAAAGTTTTCAAAGCGCGCATTTTCGGTAAAAAGGAAAGCGGGGGGAAAATTGAATTTTTATTGGTAAGGCCGATTGATGGTTTTTCTTGGGAAACGCTTGTAAAAGGAAAGGTGAAAGTTGGCGATAAGATTTTTTTTGAGAGCAAAGTTTTTGTAGAAGTTATGGAAAAAAAGGAGAGGATGTTGAAAGTTAAATTTAATCTTTCAGCAGAAAAAATGTTTAAATATTTAGAAAAGAAAGGGGAAATGCCGTTGCCACCATATGTGGAAGTTAAAAGTGAAAAGTTAAAAGTTAAAAGTATTGGATTTTATCAGACGGTTTATGCAGATAAAGTTGGTTCGGTGGCGGCGCCGACAGCGGGATTTCATTTCACCAAAGAATTAATAGACAAATTAAAAAAGAAAGGCGTCCAATGTTTAAATGTCACGCTTCATGTCGGACCGGGAACATTTTTGCCGGTTGAGACGGAAAAAATTGAAGAACACAAAATGCATGAGGAATTTTTTGAAATTGAAAAGGATGTTTGGGATAAAATTATTGATGCAAAAAATGACGGGCGAAGAATCGTTTCGGTTGGAACAACAACTTGTAGGGTGTTGGAAACTGTTTTTCAAACAAATCCCAATATTCCCAATACTCCCAACGATCCCAATAATCCCAAGTCTATCTTTGGTTCGACGGATATTTTTATTTATCCTCCATATGATTTTAAAATCGTTGATGCGCTCATCACAAATTTTCATCTGCCGAAATCAACCCTTCTCATGTTGGTTTCCGCTTTTGCTGATCCGAAAGGGTTGAAAGGTGTTGAAATAATAAAAAAGGCATACAAAAAAGCGGTAGATAAAAAATACCGCTTTTACTCCTTTGGAGACACGATGCTAATTATATAATCACATCGTGGAATTGATTTTATAATCCGGAAGTGACACCCGGATTCCTCCAGCTTGGGAAACATCTTTAATGTTTCCGGTAACTGAAGCGTTTGGGTTGGCAGCTATTGCCGCAATATCCGCTTCATTATTGTTCGGTCTTGAAGATCTATTTGCGTTTGCGACATCTGCGGCTGATGGTCCGAAATGGCTTGCGCTTACCGCTGTTATTTCTCCTCCCAACTTACTCACCTCCATGCTTTTATAAATTGGAAACATAGCTTATTTCAGCTATTTTTATTTTAATCCAAAATCGATTATTTGGCAATAGTTAAATAAAAGTTCTTGCCAAGAATAGAAATAGGGTGTACAATAACTCCTGTTGCTTCTTAGCACCTTAACATCAGATTAATTATGAAGGAGGAAAAATATGTTTGGCGGAAAAAAGCCGGAGAAATCCGTAATAGTCGGAGTAGTCTGTTGTGACTGTACTCTTGCTTATACTATCGAGGTATCCAAGAAAGAGGCAAAAAAAGTGAGAAAGCAGAGCAAAAATGGCAAATACATTTGCGCTCAATGCGAAAGGAAGCAAAAAAATCTTTCCAAATAATAAGGAGGAATCGTGAGGCCGTTGGGAGAAAAAAGTATTACCGTATCCTGCGCTTGCTGCAAAAGAAAAAACTTGGTAAAAGAAAACAAGGAATCTTTTCGTTGTCGCAACTGCGGTTTAGCGCAAACCGTAAATAACAACGAGGTCAACATCCCGAACATTTTTTTTAAAGTTTGCCGAAAAAATATTCAATTTCGAAAGGCGTCTCATGCTAGTTAGCATCGGGGCGCTTTTTTATTTTGGAAAACATCATTGAGAGTAAAAAAGTTTTTTGTTATATTGACAATAGTAGTCCATCCCAAATCCTTACTGGCAAAACGAATTACCCGTCCGCCTGAGTTGCTACTCATGCAAGTCGGGCAGGCATTCTGTTATTGCCGTGCGGATTTAGGAGGACAAAATTTCTTATTATATAATATTTAGGGGAGGAAATTTTGAAAAGGAGGGCAATAAAAAAATTATTATACTGTTATATATGCCTCATCGGCATACAGGTTGTTATATTGTTGTTGTCACTGATTACGGGTGTTAAAGCTAGTACGGCAAACCATCTTGTGATTTCAGAAGTTCAAATCAGCGGTACTAAATCAACCGACGATTTTATTGAACTCTACAATCCAACCAATCAAGAAATTTCTTTAGATGGTTATCGATTAGTCAAAAGAACCAAAACCGGAACGACTGATACGACGCTAAAATCTTTTTCTTCTGCCGATAAAATTCCCATTTATGGTTTTTATCTTTGGGCCAATTCGGATTACACTGCGATTTTAATAGCTCCGGATGCTGCCACTTCCGGTTCAATCGCTTCGGATAATGGAATCGCCTTAAGACATGGAGATGAAAATACCGGAGAAATTATTGACAGTGCCGCCTGGGGTGCTGCTGCCAATGCTTTTGTGGAAGGCGCGGTTTTTGGAACTAATCCACCAGCTGGAAAAAGTCTGGAGAGAAAAGCTTCCGCGACTTCTACTGCCGCAACCATGATTAGCGGCGGAACGGAAGCCGATAAAGGCAACGGGCAAGACTCGAATAATAACGCGAATGATTTTATTTTGCGCGATGTTTCAAATCCTCAAAACAAAAGTTTCGCCTTTGAATCTCCCCCGGGAATTGTCTGGCCGCCGCCGAATAATCCGCCAACAGCGGAAGCTGGAGCGGATCAAACCGTTTTTAAAAATGCCACGGTTTCTTTTTCTTCCACGGGTTCCACTGATTCGGATGGAACGATCGTTTCCTACCTCTGGAATTTTGGCGATAGCAGTACTTCAACCGAAGCCAATCCCGATCATATTTATGCATTAATTGGAAATTATTCAGTTAATTTAACTGTTACGGATGATGATCTTTCAACCGCTTCAGATACTTGCGCGATTAATGTGATTGATTTGCCCGTCTACTCCCAAAATATTTTTATCAATGAATTTTTGCCGGCTCCGGGTTCCACCCATGATTGGGATAATAGCGGATTGGCGGATAGCAATGATGAGTGGATTGAATTAATTAATTTAGGAAATGATCGAGTTGATTTGGGGAATTGGATGCTCAAAGACTCGACCGATACCGGAATTTATCAAATTCCCGCGAGTACTTTTATCGATCCGGATGGATTCAAAGTTTTTTACAAAAAAGATACCGGCATCACTTTAAACAATACCGGCGATTCCGTCATTTTAAAAAATCCCAACGGGGAAGTTCAAGACCAATTTGTCTATGCTTCCGCCGCAACCGATAAAAGTTTTTCCCGAAAAAATAATGATGGAGTTAGCGATTGGGTGACGAATTACGTTCCAAGTCCCGGCGCCTTGAATATTCCGCCGGTAAATTTATTGCCGATTGCCAATGCCGGTTCCAGCATTATTAACGCCCAAATTGGAGAAAATATTAATTTCAATGGTTCGGCATCTTCGGATTCCGATGGAACGATTGTTAATTATCAATGGAATTTTGGCGACGGCGCCACGGGTTTCGGAGCGCAAACTGTCCACAGTTATTCATCCGCCGGCGCTTACACAGTCACTTTAATTGTCAAAGATGATGATGGCGCTGCTAATTCCGCTTCAATTACCGTTTCAGTTGTTGAAAATTTAACGCCTATTCCCTATCAAAATCAATATTCTAATGATATCAAAGTGATTGAAATTCTGCCCAATCCGGAAATTGGAGACAATGAATATATTAAAATAAAAAACTTTGGCTCGGCTGATATCGATCTGAAAAATTGGTCGATCGATGATGAGGAGGGCGGCAGCAAGCCTTACCTAATCGATTATGATTTAATTGCCAAGCCGGGGGTTGTTTTAACTTTTTATGATGCCGATACCAAGATTTCTTTGAATAATAATGGCGACAGTGCTCGCGTCATTGATCCGGATAAAAAAGTGATTAGCAATGTTACTTACTTAGATAACGCTCCCAAGGATGCGCCTTATTTTTTTGACAATGGCGTTTGGAAATGGAGAACCAATAGCAGTTCAACTAAAGATAACGCGCTTCCCAAAACTGATGCTGCTGCTGAAAATAAAACAGAAACAAAAACTACTGAGACAACTAGTCCGCTAGTCGCCACTTCAACCCCAGCACCTGACTTAAAGGATGTTGAAGTTCAAGAGCCGGTATTATCCGCTCCCAGTGTTAATTTATTAACCGATAATGCTGCCAATAATTCCAATCAGATTTTAAAAAATATTTTTCTGGATTCGGGAACCTTAATTAGCAGTTTAAATACTAAAGCCAGCGAGGCTGAACCGGTTTTGGCGCAGAAAGATTTTAGCAGTAATCCGTCTCCAGTTAATCCGATCGAGCCAAAGCCCTATCAAAAACCGATTGTGATCGTACCGGTCATCCTGTTTAGTTTTTTGCTAATTGGAAAACTTATTTTTGCTCCCCAGGATTTTAAATTTGTTTTGAAAAAACTTTTTAGTTCGGAAAATAAAGGGGATGATTTGAGCGGACTTTTCAAATAAAAAAAGCCCCGCTATGAGCGGGACTTTATTTGGCGGGAAAATACCTTATAAGGTATTATCGTGACGGTTTGGATTTTCTCTTGGGGATCGCACTTTCGGCAAAAGTTAATTTTGGTTATGTAGATATTTCCTTTTCTTTGGCAGAAAGTTCCTAAGCGGACATTTTTATGCACTTCCCTGAGCGGAGTTTTGTAATATCTTTCTCCGCAGTTTTGGCAAAGGACGAAACCCTGAGAATTTTCCAAGGGAAGGCATTCTTGGCAAACTTCGTTTGCGTTTTTGACCGGGTTATTGCAAAAGCAGCATTTCAGATCAGAAGAGTTTGACAATCTTACCGCCCCTTTCTATTGTAAATTTGGCTTTTTTTTGCCATCTAAATTTTATAATAAAAAAGTATCTATGTCAAGTACTTTCTTTAATAATTCAAGAAACTAAGCTATTTTTAATATTTCCTGCAAATTGGAGATGTCTTTCAGATTTAAAACTTTGGAAATAGTCTTAATATTATTTAGATCTTTCCAACTTATATTGTCGTTTTTTAGATTTGCCAACTTTTCTTCATATTTATTTAAGATAGTTTCCGCAATATTTTCGATCCAATTCATATAGCCCTCTTCATCTTCCATCTCGAGAGGGAAATCTCCGGGGAGGTAAATATCCGCTTTTAACCTTTCGGTTTTTCTCGGATCTAAAGAGGCATCGAGAGTTATTGGAATACCATTGATAATAAAAAAAGCATCGACGCCATGATAATCGAGTGGAGTATTAACGGAGGTAAAAAATCTTACCTGCTTGGGCGTTTTCAAAAATTCATCCTTTGCTGCGATAATATCATTGCGAATATCCTTGGCAATTTTTGCCGGCGGCGCCAGCTGGTTCTCTTCGGGATTTAAAATTAAGGCTAGTTCCAAAGCTTCATCAAAATTAAGGCCGGGAAAATTTTCTAATCGTTCTTCATGATAACCTTTTTCGGCTTTTAGTTTCTCAAATTCTTTTTTTCGCTTGCCGGTTAATTGATCCTGCCTTGCTCTTAATTTGGGATCAGTTGATTTCAGGTAGGGATTAGCTTTTCCAAAAATATCGATCTCGGCAAAAGTTGCGGCTGATCGGCCTTCAACTGATTTATTGCGATCAAAAATTTTCATATTTTTTATTATTTGTATATTATAAATTCATTTTACCCCAAATGATCTTTTTTACCAAGGCCGAGAGCCACTCTGATTTTTGATCGAGCTTGAGCGGTTTTAGCGAAATTTAGCCACCCTTCAGATGGCTTTTTATTTTTGGCGGTAATGATTTCCACGATATCCCAATTTTTAAGCTTGGTGTCCAAAGCGACCATTTTCCCACTTACTTTAGTTCCAGTGCAATGGTTGCCGATATCGGTGTGAACTGAGTAAGCAAAATCAACCGGAGTGGCTCCCTCGGGCAGATCGATCACCTCGCCTTTGGGCGTAAAAACAAAGATTCGGTCTTGAAAAAAATCAATTCTCAAGTTTTCCATAAATTCATCGCTGTCTGAAATGCTGTTCTGCCAATCCTTTAATTGTTTAATCCAAGCGTATTTTTTTTGTCCCGAAAGTCCGCCCGTCGCTTTTTTGCCTTGTTCGGCATAAGCCCAGTGAGCCGCAATCCCATTTTCCGATTCCTCGTGCATTTTGACCGTTCGGATTTGCACTTCAAAAATTATTCCATCCGGCCCGAAAACAGTCGTGTGAATACTCTGATAGCCATTGGGTTTGGGAATAGCAATATAATCTTTAATTAATCCCGGGAAGGGTTTCCACATGCGATGAATTATGCCCAGTACCGCATAACATTCTTCGATGGTGCTCACGATAATTCTGACGGCGGCAAAATCAAAAATCTTACTAAAGTCTCCTTGAATCCGATCGGCTTGCAATTTTTTATACAAGCTGTAAAGATGCTTTGCTCGGGAATGGATCGAAACTGGCTGAATCTTTTCTTTGGCCAATTCTTTTTCGATAATCGGCTTTATTTTTTCGACTAATTCTTGAATGCCTTGATATTTTTCTTTGGATTGCCCCAAGAGTTTTTGATATTCTTCGGGATAAACATAAGGGAAGCACAGATCTTCCAGCGATCCTTTTAATTCTCCCATCTCGAGTCGATTGGCGATAGGGGCGTAGATTTCCAGAGTTTCCAAAGCATTGGCATATTGTTTATCGGAGCTTAAATATTTTAGAGTTTGAATATTGTGCAGCCGGTCGGCCATTTTGATTAAAACCACTCGAATATCCTCGGCCATCGCCAAAAACATCTTCCTTAAATTTTCCACATTTTTTTCTTGGCCGGAGTATCTTATTTTGCCCAATTTAGTCACTCCATCCACCAGAAAGGCGATATTCTCGCCAAATTTTTTTCTGATTTCATCAATTTCGATGGAGGTATCCTCGGCTACGTCATGAATAAAACCGGCAGCGATCGTTTCCGCATCCAGTCCCCAATTGAGCAGATTGGAAGCAGTCGCATAACAATGGGTGAAATAAGGCTGGCCGCTTTTCCGCTTCTGTCCTTCATGCGAAATCAAGGCAAATTTAAAAGCTCTTTCAATAACATCAAGATCTTGGTCACTGAAATTTCGGGCTGACTTCTCAAAAAATTTAGCTAAAGTTAGATTTTCCATTTTTTGTTTCCGCATCTATTTTATCCCTTTGGCATGATTTTAGCAATTTGCAACCAGAAAACTATGGAAAAAATAAAGAAAAAAGTTGCTTTTTTATTTCTAAAACGTGATAATTAGTTTATGAAAAAGAAACTAGTGAAAATTCTAAAGCTATTAATAATTCTAATCTTTGTCATTTTAGTTTTTGTAGTTTTATTTTTTGCTGCCCAAAAAATTTACCGACTATATTTAGAAAATAAATACCCGATTGGTTACCAAGAAACAATTAAAAAATATTCCAGTCAATTTCAAATTGATCCGGCTTTAACGAGCGCGGTTATCTATGAAGAAAGCCGTTTTCGAACCAAGAGCAATTCTAATAAAGGAGCAATAGGGCTAATGCAATTACTTCCGGAAACCGCTAATTATATTGCGAAAAAAACCGATGACGCCGATTTTAAAATTGAGGATTTAGGCCAAGCGGAAAAAAATATTCAGTACGGCTGTTATTATTTAAACTATCTTTTTGCCAAATACCAGGATTGGGATAAAGTTCTGGCCGCTTATAATGCGGGGGAGGGCAACGTCGATCAGTGGTTAGCTGAGGGAAGTTATCAAATAAAATTTGAGGAGACCAAGAATTTTGTCGAAAGAGTAAAAAAGAGCCAGAAAATTTATCAAAAACTTTATTTTAATAAAAAATAAGGTTGCTTAAATTCTATTTAAAGTTATAATTACCAAACAATATAATTAAGATTTTAAGTAAAGGGGAACAAAATGAAAAAAGTAAAAATTGACGGAAATGTTTGCATTAGTTGCGGTCATTGCGTCGAAGTCGATGACCAAGTTTTTGAACTTTTACCGGGGGAAACCGCTAAAGTCAAAGAAACGGCTAATTTTGAAGTTGATCAAACCAAAATTGATCAGGCCATAGCCGAATGTCCGGTACAAGCGATCTCTTGGGCGGAAGAAGAAGTGGTGGTAGATGATCGGGTAGTTGAGCCAAATGAAGATCAGGAAGAAGAAAATGTTGTGGCGCCTTCTTCTCCAGAAACGGAAGAAACAGTAGAAGGGGAAGAATAAAGGATTAAGTTAACCGCTTTGAAAAAATAATTAGGCAAGATAAAAGAAAGGTTGACAAAATCTTTCTTTTTTTGTGTAAAATAAGCTGATTAATTAAATCTTTACTTATTTTGGGGGAAGGTTTATTATTGGGGCTAGAGATACAAATAATCTTTAATTTTATGGTATATTTAGCCTCAGATCACGCTGGCTTTGGTCTCAAAGAAATAGCCAAACAATTTTTGGATTTTTTACAGGTTGAATATCTGGATTTAGGTACCGATTCTGATCAGATGGTTGATTATCCGGATTACGCCAAAAAATTGGTCAAAAAAATGAACCCGAAAAAAGATCGCGGCATTCTTTTTTGCGGAACCGGCGGCGGCATGTGCATTATGGCCAATCGCTACAAAGGAATCAGAGCCATTGTCGGCAATAATGAACATGAAGTAATTTTGGGAAGAGCTCATAATGACGTCAATGTTTTGTGCTTAGGCGGAAGGCTAACGGGCGAAAAATCGGCTAAGAAAATGATCAAATTATTTCTGGATACGCCTTTTCTTAATGAAACGAAATATAAAAGAAGGATCAAGAAATTGGATAATAAATAAATAGTCACATTGCTAAATTGTTACATTGTTGGGGGAATGTTCCTAATAATGAAGCAATGAAGCAATGAAGCAATGTATGCACAAAATTATACCAGCCATATTGGCTGCAACCATTGAAGATTTTAGTAGCAAATTAGACAAACTAATTTCTTTTTCCGATGAATTCCAGATTGATATTATGGATGGCGAATTTGTCCAAGAGGAATCTTTTGATATTACCGAATTAAAAGAATTGCCGATGGGAAAAAGTTTTGAATTTCACCTCATGGTAGCTCATCCTTTAGAATACATTGATAATTTAAAAAGATTAAACGTCAAAAAAGTAATTTTTCACGATGAGATTGATGAAGATACGCTGGCGGCAATTAATGGTTTTAAAAAAGAAGGATTTACCGTTTTTTTGGCGACCAATCCAATGTCAGAACCGAATAAAATCGAACCCTATATTTCGCAAGTTGACGGCATTATGCTAATGTCGGTTGAGCCGGGCAAAACGGGCCAGAAATTAATTCCTTCCGTTCTAGTTAAGGCCAAATATCTGCGTGAAAAATATCCGAATTTGGTTTTAGAAATTGATGGCGGAGTAAATCGGGAAAACATCCAAGCAGTTTTTGAGGCGGGAATTAATATTGCCGGAGTGGGAAGCGGAATTCTAAAGGCGGAAGATCCAGCAGAGGAATGGCGAATATTGGCTTCCTTTGCTAAATAATTTAAGATAAAAAAATAATATAATTTTCAATTTCCAATTTACAATTTTCAATCAATGATTCAATTTTCAATTTTTCAAATACTTGTTTCATTGATTCATTGAAAATTTAATGAAAATTGAGAATTGAAAATTGAGAATTTTCTAATCGTGGAAAAGAAACAAATTGAATCATTACAAGACAAAGCCAAGGAAATTCGCCGAGAGCTCTCGACGATGCTTTATCTTGCCGGTTCCGGTCATTGGGGGTCGTCACTTGGGTTGAGCGATGTTTTAACAGTTCTATTTTTTGGCGGTATTTTGAAATACAATCCCAAAAAACCGGATTGGAAAGACCGGGATCGCTTCATCTTATCGAACGGGCATATTGCGCCGCTTTTTTATTCCATACTCGATGAAGCGGGTTTTTTTGGCGACAAAAAAGCACTGCTTCGCCGCACCGGTTCCCCGCTTCAAGGCCATCCCAGCCACCTGCACCTAGAAGCGGTTGAAACTTCGACGGGTCCTTTGGGGCAAGGAGTGGGAGTAGCTGTTGGCAAAGCCATTGCTCTTAAAATGAAAAAAATCAATTCTCGGGTTTTTTGCGTTTTGTCCGACGGGGAGCTGGAAGAAGGCAGTTCTTGGGAAGCGATTGCCTCAGCGGGAAAATACCAGCTGGATAATCTGATCTATATCCTTGATAGGAATCATTTGCAAATAAGCGGATCAACCGAAGAAGTGTCCAACCTCGGCAACTTGGCTTTGAGGTTCCGCGATTTGGGGTGGGAAGTCTATGAAGTAAATGGCCATGATTTAGCCAAAATATTAAAAGTTTTGAATTCGATAAATAGTAAAAATAAAAAGCCAAAATTGATAATCGCTAAAACAATTATGGGGAAGGGAGTAAAGTTTATTGAGAACGATTATCATTATCATGGCAGAGCTCCTAATGAAAAAGAATATCTGGCCGCGATGGAACTTTTAAAATAGTTTTTAATCATGAAAAAAATCCGAAAAGAAAAAAATAAAAAGCCAATCAAAAAAACCGGATTTTTTTCGCTTGGATTGAATAAAGTCTTATTGCATATTTTTGTTTTAGCGCTTCTAGCAGGTTTAGGATTTGTTTTTTTTAATTTTCAATTTTCTCAGGCGCAAGGTGTTACACAGGTCGTTCAACTATTACCCAAAGACTTAAGTTTTGAAAAAAATATTCAGGATAGCCTTGAATCCAGCCCAGCCGCAAAAAGCATTTTAGATTTAAGCCAAGCCGATTTGGGAAAAATAGCTTTTGAAAAAAAAGCGCCGATTCTGATGTATCATTATATTGAAAATGACAACAAAAATGATTCAACTCTG
>Ga0209777_10005056_pt1 | contig 15355 bp, 17 predicted proteins | sample FrelakmetHBP12HB_FD_187147 | JGI IMG/M metagenome (GOLD analysis project Ga0209777, IMG submission 187147) | Freshwater lake sediment microbial communities from the University of Notre Dame, USA, for methane emissions studies -HBP12 HB (SPAdes)... | ecosystem: Environmental > Aquatic >... | reverse complement strand
AATAACTGATCAACGGTGTTCCGACCTCGGGAAGAATCAGAGAGACCATTGCGCCGTCGTGGGGAGAGACGGCAGCATAAACGAAGGTATATTCGCGAACCAACTGACAGGGAACCACCGGACGGCAACCTTTGGGAGCCCAACAGCGACGGGGAATGGTGATTCGCCCGAAACGCGCCTCATCCTGAAACATCAAGCGCAACGGGCGTCCCGATTGCGCAAACCCCTTGGCTACATGCCTGACAATCTCCGGGAGTTTTTTTTGAACCAACTCTGGGCGTTCGGATCAACATCTGGATGCCTGGGACGCGGTGTTACCTTGCGCCATCCGTGACGGCCCAGCAGACGGTATACCGTCGACTTCGGAACCTTCCGCCTAACCTCCAGCTCGTAAGCAGCTTTCAACTCCGACACCACCAAGACCTCCCCTTCCCGAGCGCGTTTAACAAAATTCCCCAATAACGCATTCTCCTGCTCAACACTCAGGTTCTGCCGACGTCGGCCGCCGCGCCCAGGACCAACAAGCGCCTCTTCGCCATACCGCAAATAGCGCGACTGAACTATCCGAACCGTGTTCACGCTCAAACCGAGCACTCGCCCAATCGCTTTCGGCGACATCGCCATCGCCGCTCGCAACCAGACGCACTGAACTCGCCGGTAATTACCTCTGTCTCTCCTCTGACGCAGCAGCCTCGCCAACGATCGGCAGTCCCGCGATGATATCGGTGTCGGTGGACGCAAGATATCCTCCTTGTAGCTCCTTCCATGCTCTCCCCCTATAAGAAAGATATGTTATTATATTTATGAATGCAACTTAGTATGAACCATCGAGTTGGCGAAGGAGATGACGCAAAAAGGCGATGACCAGACCGGCATTGATGTTGATATCCGGATGCAGTCGGAAATAGAGATGCCGGCGGCGGCGATGGCAGAGACTTTCTGGTGTACCCGCGTGCGCTGGTAGAGCACCGGCGTCTGTCCGCGCGGACCCCAACTGCGGTGCGTCAACGGAGCCATCAACAGGCCGCTTTCATCAAGAAAAACCAGGGGGGCTTTCAGTTGGCGCGCTTTTTTTTAATGCCCGGCCACTGCTGTTTGAGCCACCGTTGAATCCCCGTCTCATCATGCTCGACGGCCCGTCGGGTCGGCTTCTGCGGACTCCACCCCAAAGAATGGAGTAGTCGCCCGATATGATCAACGTGGTAGCAGACGCCAAACCGGGCCTCGATCAACACCGCGACCCGCGGGCAGGTCCACAGATCGCTGGGGAATCCAGCAGCCACCGCGCCCCTCAATAAGGCTCGTTCCAACTGACGCTTCTCCCGAAGACTGAGTCTCGGCGGCCGCCCCGCTGCCGGGCGAGCCTGAATCCCGTTCAAACCCTCTTGAAGATAACTGGCCTTCCAGCGGCGAACGCTGCGTCGGTCAACCCCCAACCGTCGGGCAATCTCGACTGGCTGATACCCCTGCTCCAATAATGCCACCGCCCTCTTTCTTCGAAACTCTAATTGCTCTGGGCTTCCGTAAGGTCTCATCCTTTACCTCCGGCCCAGAATATAGGACATTTATTATGCAGGTGTCAATAGTTGCGGAGACCGGTCGCGTCTTTGCACAAGTGAAGCTTTCAAAGATCAAGCAACTGCCTATCCGACTGCTCAACTTCACCGCCGCCGCCGACAAGGACAAGACTTACTACGAAAATAAGTGCGCGGCCCTCGACCGGCAAATTGACCGGCTGGTGTATGACCTTTACGGCCTGACCGAAGAGGAAACAGCCATTGTCGAGGGGACTCAGAAACAGGGAGCGTGATGTCAAAGACGCTTTTGACGTAGCCGCTTAATTGGTGACGGGCGGGCGCTACTCCCCTTTAGTGATCGTAATTCCCCAGCGTTGCGGATTGTTGGGCGGATCCGAGTTCCAGTTGCCAAATGAGTGGCTGTCGTCTGAGACATAGCGCGCGCGGTACTTGCCGGCGTCAAGCATCACGTAAGTATCAACTATCCGATTTTTATCCGCGCCTCCTGCCCACTTGCTCCTCCGGTAGGTCATCTCCCACACGATATCATCATCGGCAGCATTCTCAATCCAGCCGTAGTCAGCCATGTCGCTCCCGACGCCTTCACCCAAACAGATCACATGGACGCGCATCGGTTTATCGAGGACGAAGACCTGCGACTCGTCGGCGTCATCACCGACATAAGTGATTTTCGCCAGCACATTGGCTGATGCCGTCTCTTTTGGTAGTTCCTTGATGATTGTCGGATCAAAGGATTTGCCGGTGGCATAAATACTGATGCCGTAGTTTTTCTGGTCGTAGGGTGGGCCGGAATTCCAGTCGCCGTAAGCGTGTGAGTCATCGGTAACATAGCCAAGCACGTAGTCCCCCGCAGTCAGATGCACCACGTCATCAAAATCGCGGTTTTTCGAAGCGCCTCCTGCGTGATGCGTATTGCGCTCGGTCATCTCCCAATAGAGATCCTCATCCCCCACGCGTTCGATCCAGCCATAGTCAGCAAAAGCATCGCTGCTTTCGCCATACTCACCGATGGCGTAGACGCGAACATCGCAGTCCTTGGCGACATGGAACGGTATCGTTTCAAAGAAGTCATTACCGGCGCGGACAATGGCAATCAGAGCCGCTTGAGAATAGGTGTCCTGATAGGGCTTGACATACCTAAGATCGTCCTTGCGAAGAGCATTGACACGGATGCCGTAGGCCTGCGGATTGTATGGAGGCGCCGCGTTCCAATCATCGTAAGTGTGCGAGTCGTCAGTAACGTAGTACAACAGATAGTCGCCCTTCGGCAGATCCAGCCGATCGACCACCAGTTTATTCTTCTCGGCGCCGCCGGCCGGATCGGCTGGAGCCTCCGTCATCGACCAGACGCGCTTACGCGTGTCGGCATTGACAATCCAACCGTAGTCGGCGAAATCGTCGGCCATTCCGGCGTTTTCGCCCAAGGCCGTCACCTCAACCTGAATCGGTTGAACCAGACTGAATCCTTTGGAAGCGTAAAGATCATTGTCGGGTCGAAGGATTTCGGCAATAACTCGGTCAGAGATGTATGCGCATTCGATGCGGGAGATATCTTTGGAGTCACTGGTGATCTCGAGTGAGTATTCGTTGATAATGTCATCCCGCACATCAGCACCGTCCGACATGTCATACACGTCACCGTTGATGACGATCCTTCCCTTTTTTGGCTCTTTACGCTCGGCCTTCTGTCTTTCCGCTTCCCTTTTCTGGTCTTCAAGTTCGGCCTTCTGCCTTTCCAATTCCTTTTTCTGGTCGCCAAGGTTGATTTTGAGCTTTTCCAACGCCTTTCCCAAACCGTCCAGATTGATCCAAGAACCCGACATCATCGAAGGAGAACCGGCGTAGAAATAAACTTCATAATCTCCCGGCTCCAACTCTTGTGTGCTTTGATACTCGCGCAGATACTTGTCGTGTTGGTAGCGGTCGGTGTTGTCAATCGTCATTTCCCAAACCGGACTGAGTGACCCCGAACGGATAATCCAACTGTATGCCGCCATCTGGTCGCGGTTAAATACCGACAAAGCACCGACAGCGTGTATGTCGATCGATGTCGGTTTCGTCACTCTGAAGGCGCGACAGAACAATTCCCCCTGGTGGAAACCATCGATCAGGAGAACGCGGTCTTTTGCATATGTTGTTGCTGTAGATAGAATAAGAACGGTAGCGAAAATCAGTGAACCAAGGCGTCTGCAATCAAAAGCTGTCAGCATAAACCCGCCAGATTAAATGTCCCTTTGTAAGCTACGTAGAAGTCGGTCGGAAGTTTCAGACCGCTGTTTCTTAAAGGATGCGGCCAGATCGAGCCTAAAGAAATCACTGAAACAAACACGCCGGCTTGCCAGTCTGGTGGCATAGCGCGCGGCAGCAACCTCGTTGCCGGTCGTAAGATAGTTGGTGATAAATCCCGCCGAAAAAATGTCGCCGCAGCCCGTAGTGTCTACGACTTTGGCGACGTGAGGAGTTGGGATCGACGTAAATTGAATGGTTGCACCTAACCGCCGCATTGCGAAACAGCCCAGAGAACCGCGTGTGACTATCAGGCAGCGTGTGCGGCCAAGCTGTCGTCTCAGGAAGTCCGTGCAGGATATCTCGTCCGCCTTGTGACCGCTCAGCAGTTCGAATTCCAATTCGTTCATCTGCGCAATATTGGCGCAGTTCAGATACTCCTTCCAGTCGTCAGGACGTCGTAAAAAGCGACTGCCGTCTCGTCGTCGCCCCAGAGTGCGGGAATGAAAATCCATGTAGATATCCCCCTCATACTGACCACGCAACCAGCGCAGACTTCTGCTGCTGATATCAGCGCCGGAGATGAAATTGATCAAGATCAACTCGGCATCCACAGCCGTCTGCAACTGCCTTCGACTCACGGCACCGACCCAGCCTTTGAGAACCTCGGTCTTACCGGATTCGTCCCGATAGCGCAAAATACAGTGGTTGTTGGGCTTTGCGACGATACTCACTCCCTGCGATTCGAGCCGTTCCAATTGCGCCAGCCTGTGCAATATCTGGCGCGAGCAGTCCCTGCCAACGTTCGTAACGGGACAAACAGAGACTCCAGAGGGAGACAGCGCCGAGAGCACTGCAAGATTGTACAGGATTCCGCCGTATCCTTCATGACGACTGCCATCGGCGCGGATCACGGTGTCGCGATTGATCGTACCGATGACGGCAATTTTGCGGTTGTGCCTATTCTGGCTCGCCATGTAGTCAATTATGCTTTCATCCTTGCCCGATGCAACAGCGATTGTCAACTTCCGCTACCTGCGCGGTTGACTTCTTGGCGGCCTACGATTATCGTCAGTCGGTATGAAGCTTGGATACGACGGCAAACGGGCGGTCTTTAACATGACCGGGCTGGGCAACTACAGCCGGACGTTGCTACGTTCGCTTAGTCTGTACTATCCCGACAATCAGTATTTGCTTTACACTCCCGCATACGAACACCACCAGCGGTTGGATTTCTTGCGGCAATCGACCAACATCACTGTGCATACGCCACCAACTCTGATATCCCGTTCCTGCAAACCGCTCTGGCGCAGCTATCTGGTGACCCATGATTTGCAGAGCGACGGGATCGAACTCTTCCATGGCTTAAGCAATGAACTGCCTTATGCGGTCACACGTTCCGGAGCCAAATCGATCGTGACCATTCATGACTTGATCTTCTTGCGCTACCCCGAGCTTTATTCGCGTATTGACCGTAAAATTTACAGCTCCAAAGTCAACTATGCTTGTCGCACTGCCGACCGTATTGTAGCAGTCAGCGAGCAGACGCGACAGGACATCATCGGCTTTCTTGATGTCGATCCGGCACGGATCAAAGTCGTTTATCAGAGCTGCGACCGGATCTTCTACCAAGTTGCGGACGAAGCGTACAAGCGGCAAGTGCGCGAAGAGCACGGTCTGCCTTCACAATACCTACTGTACGTTGGCACAATCGAACGCCGGAAGAACCTACTGGGCATAACCAAGGCGCTGCCGTTACTCAAACGTAGTCTCGATGCGCATCTCGTTGTCATCGGACGCGGACGCGCTTACAAGGAAGAAGTGCTCGCTTATGTTCAGGCGCAGGGACTGACCGCGCGCGTTCATTTCCTAACCGATGTCCCCTTTGCCGATTTCCCGGCGATTTACCAGATGGCGTCGGCGTTCGTGTTGCCATCGCTATTCGAGGGTTTCGGCATACCGATCACCGAAGCGCTTTGGAGCAACTGCCCGGTGATAACATCGGTGGGGGGATGTTTTGCCGAAGCCGGTGGTCCATCAAGCATCTATATCGATCCCGATGACGATACCGCGGTGGCGAACGCGATCGAGCGAGTGCTGGAAGACGGTGATCTTGCGAGAAAGATGCGCGTGGACGGGTATGCCTATGTGCAACGATTTCGCGATGACGCGACCACCGCAGTGATGATGAGACTATATCAGGAAATTATCTCGTAGATTGGCGCGTTACCATCTAGCCGAAATTCGGATTTACGTTAGAATCACGCTGTTCTTGCAACGAAAAGCGAATTACGGTTTGCAGGCCGACACGAATCAAGTCGTTGTCTTTCAGCAGCGTTTGCTCGGTTTTGACTCCGTTGATCGTTGAACCGTTGCGTGACAGATTGTTGAATAAGAAGGCATCCCCGCGACGGATGACCGCAAAATGCTCGCGGCTGATGGCGGAGTCTTCGTCGGATAGAACAAAATCGCATTCGTCCTCGGAGCGCCCGACTCGAAACATCACGGCTTCCGTGGTAAATTGACGCCCCTTGTCCGGACCTTCCTCGACTATAAGCAGCGGCATAAGTGGCATAGGTACCTATTGTAATCACCACCTGCCGCGAAATCAACGGATTTCTGGTGATTTCTAACGGGGTAGCGTCGAACCGAGAAACGGCCAATGTTAATCACTTACCGGCAAAGATCACGGCCATTTTGCCGATCTAATCCTCTGGGGACCTAACGAGGCGACAGAAGGAGCCTGATTGCGATGCACCCTGGGTTAGCTGGCGGTATTATCGGCAGCGTGATTGGAGTTGCCGGCGGTGTTCTTGGTACATACTTCAGCATCAGGAACACTAACGGCCCGCTCGAACGGGCGTTTATGGTGAAATGCGTTGTGGTTGCCTGGATAGCAGTCGCAGTTTTCCTGGGTCTGCTCCTAATCCTGCCGGTCGTTTATCGCCTCTATCTCTGGATTCCTTACGGCGTCTTGCTTCTGTGGAGCCTGATCAAGCTCAATCGCAAGCAGGCGGAGATCCGACAACAGGAAAAGACGCAGCAGTTTCCCGAAAGTAGTTGACATACTCGGCGATAATCGCAAATCTCCCCATTGGCTGTCGACGCGGACAAGCGTCTTTGAACTGATAATCACTATTCCTGAGGAGGGCGTTTTATGAATTTCTATTACGATAAGAGAGTTACAAGCGGCATAGGCGAAGCGATCCAGATGTATGGTAAGAAGGAGTTTGCATCGCCCACACGATCAACGGTTCCCTTGCTTTCGTGGTTGAAGCATGAACAACCGGCGATAAGTTCATTGTTGCGAGCGATGGATATGCCCACAGACTACGACCTGCATCTCGAATACACGGTCGAGCCTCAGAAAGGGAAAGGCCAGGCCTCGCATACCGACCTGATGGTCACATCAGGCGAATCCTCTCTCGCCATTGAAGCCAAATGGACCGAGCCGCGTTACGAAACAGTCGCCAAGTGGCTTAACAAAGGGTCAGACCCACTCAACCGCCGCGACGTGCTCACTGGCTGGCTCAGCTTGCTCCAGAAACATGCAATGCGTGAGCTACACGTGGAAGATTTCTCCGATGCCGTTTACCAGATGGTGCATCGTGCAGCCTCCGCCTGTGCGGCGGGGAAAATGCCCGCGTTGGCGTATTTGGTGTTCAAGCCCTCACCTGACCCGAAACCAGAGGCTATACCGAAGCTCCGTGACGATCTTACGCATTTGTGGAACTCGCTGGGCAACCCCAGAGGATTTCCCTTCTATCTGGTTGAAGTGCAACTGTCACCGACGCCTGCATTCGAAGCAATTGCGTCACTGCCGAAAGGGCATAAGGAAACAGCGCCACCGGTCAAAGCTGCATTGTCGGGGAACAATCGGCTGTTCAATTTCGAGAACTATTCGCTGACGAGAGTGGGAAAAAACGTGACCCGATCAACCGGCTACAGCGAAGACGCCCTGGTCGAACAACCGGGCAGCGCCGTTCCTGAGGGGGCAAAGATATGAACAACGCTATGCGCATCTATGGCTTGGATTTCACCAGCGCCCCTTCATCAGGGTCGTCTAAGGATAAGAGTCCGAAAAACCTCATGCTTGCTGTCTGTACTCTGGAGAATGGTCTGCTTAAGGTCGATAACTTTGAGCGTCTAAACGGAACCTCTCGCGGCGATTTCTCCAAATTCGAAGCATGGCTGCGCACAGGAGGTGAGTGGATTGCCGGGTTCGATTTTCCATTCGGACAACCGGCCCGGCTCATCGACGATCTCGGTTGGCCAAAGACGTGGGCTGGCTATGTAGGCCACGTTCATGAATTGGGAAAGAATGGTTTCGAACACGTATTGACGAATTACAAGCTTCCGCGACCAGCAGGCCAGAAGGAAAAACGAAGGGAAACTGACTGTAAAGCCGGGTGCGTTAGCCCCATGAAATTGTATGGAGTCCCTGTTGGCAAAATGTTTTTCCAGGGAGCCCCCCGCCTGTTACACTCGGAACTCTCCATCCATCCGGTGCGCGTTGTTGCCTCCGAAAATCGGCATGTCATTGAATCGTATCCGAAATTGGTTGCGCGAAGTTGCATCGGCAGTATGCCCTATAAGAACGACAACCCCGGACCAAATAGTGCCTCTATGAATGAACAGCGCCGGAAGATCGTAAATACAATCTGCGCAATCGACGGTAACAAAACCCCCTTCTTGAGCACTTACAATGTCAAGGTAGAGATGTCCTCGGAGTTGAAACACCAGTGCGTCAACGACCAGTCCGGTGACTATCTCGATTCCGTTTTGTGTGCAATTCAGGCGGCATGGAGTTATACCATGAGAGAGCGTAATTACGGTATTCCGGAAGAAGCCAATGCCCTTGAAGGATGGATTTGCGACCCTAAAACCTTTGCTGGATCCCCTACGGAGTCTTGCCTCTGTAGAGCATAATCAAGGTCAATCGCAAGCGAACCGATATCGGGCAAAGGGAAAAGATGCGGCAGCCTCCCGAAAGTAATTGACATACTCGGCGAAAATCGCAAATCTCACTGGTGGCTGTCGACGTGGGTGGGCACTTTGCCCCTATTACTCACAACTTCCAAGGCAAATCGCGGCAGCCGTGTTGGCTTACAGCATGCGACGAACAATTGTCCTCTTATCTCTGGTTCTGGCAGCACTCACTCTGCTCTATGCTGTTGCGTTCTGTCAGAGTGACGAAACGCACCGGAGTGATTCATACTATTCAACTACAGTCCAACTGCTGCGAATCGACAACGGACGTGTCTACCTCTGGATTGATGCGCCGTTCGCGGTTAATACTGATTTTCGTATTGGTGTGTCCACCGACGGTCAGATTGTCGGCGATTACGCGATCGCCACAACTGCCGATCAAGTTGTAGTCAGTGAATCTCTGGCTCTGCCGTTTTTTAACAAGCTCAAGTCAACAGCGAAACCAGTCTTCTCAATCTACTTGGACACCATGCGAGTCGTCGACCGCACGATCCGGGTTGGCATGCCGGCGATCTTCGCCGAGGAATATTCGTTCACCTTGCCGCCTGATGTAGTCAGTCGGCTGCCAATCACCGCCGACTATCGTTACTATCGCAAACTCTCCGAGGCCGAAATTGATCTGGCCATCGGCAAGATCGATGTGCTTATCGTGCCCGAAACGGAAGTCGCCGAGGATGCCAAATGTTCATATCGCATCGAACCGACCGGCAACCATGTCGAGTGGTTCTTTCTCAGCAATTTGCCCGACAATGACCTCTACACCTGTGCGCTCAGTTACTGTCTCAAGAACCAGTTTGTCGGTTCTACCGAACTGCCGACGCTCTTGATCGACACAAGTTTGGTCAACCGGGGATTCCCACGCGACAAGGAGAATGCTCGAGCGCTTTTTGATCAAGTGCGGGCTTCGCTCCCTTCGCGACGCTGCAATTTTGAGTCGTCAATGCTTCCCGGTCTGATCGGCAAGCTGGAGCGTGAATTGCAGAACTGTGGCGGCAAGTTGTCGTTTGATACCCAGTCTGACAGCCTTGGCATTAAGCTATTACATAGTGCCCAACCGGCTAAGGCTTCAGAAGACGAAATGTTGCGCAACGCCCGCAGTCAGTTCTTTACGAATTGCCTGAATCGTGGCTGGCTGCAGCAAGCCAATCTACCCGACTCTTGTCGAGATGCCGATTCCTCGTCAACCGTCTGTGAGCAGGCACTGCAAACTTGGCTGTCGCGTGAATGCCGGTTTATCCCGCTGGGCAGGATGGAATTGATTGCCCTCGTGCGAGACAACGTCCACGACATTCCCGACCGCACCGGTCGATTTGCGATCACCAATTTCTACCGAGCGAAATAGCTATGAAACTCGCGACGAAACTGATTTCCGGATTTGTGCTCGCTTCCATCGTGCCGCTGTTTTTGATTTCACTGTTGCTTTATCTCTTTGTCGATCGCAACACTGAAACGGCCTTTGCGGAGAAATCCGATATCGCCCTCTTGAACTTTCGCAGTTATCTGGAAGACCAGTTGTCACTGCTCGAAAAGGAGGCTAATGATTTGGCGCAGGACAAGGATTTCCTGATTGACGTGCTCGATCTCCCCAAACGCGAGAGCGAACTGACCGGATACCTCGAACACAGAATCGCCGCCGGTGAATATCAGTTTGCGCTCATACGCCTTAAGGAATCGCAGGGGGTGTTCAAAGCCTACGAGGATGGTCTGTCAGATGTCATTTCCGGCTATCGCTTCCCGCAGAGTGCGAGCGGTTTGCAATCGGGTTCTACCGGTCTCGTCAAACTCTCAGCCGACGGCGAGAACTCCGTGGCAGCTATTGTTACAGTGCCGGTGTTTTATTGTGACGAACCGATTGCCGAACTGATGATCGGCCGCATGCTGACGACGATCACCGGCAACTATCGTTTGGAGCGCTCAGGCATGGCGGCGCTTCTGGTGACCTCCAATGGCAGAACACTCTTTGCAAATGCCGACTCGCTGCTGTTACCCAAAGTCCGACAGTTGTCGTTAGCGATGTCGGGAGAGACAGCTTGGAAGATATCAATCGACGATCAGAGTTTCCTGGCCCGGCAGACGCAGATTATGGGTTTGGATGGCGTCGTCGTGGCGGCGGTCGTCTATCTGTTCGACCAAAGCGATCTGACTGCCGGCAAGTCGCGGCTGGTGCGCATCTTCGTGCTTTTGGCCTTGTCGGCGTTGATACTCTCATTGTTACTCGGATATTTCTATTCCCGCTCGATATCGCGTCCGGTCATTGAGATGTCGCAGGCAGCGCGGCAGATTGCCTCCGGCGCGGTGCCGCAGAAGATCATCTATTTCTCCGACGATGAAATTGGAGATCTGGCGGCCGGTATCAACCGACTGACCGATGATCTCAAATCTACGGAGATCAAGCTTCGACGCTCCGAGCAGGTGGCGGCGTGGCAAATGTTTGCGAGGCAGACGGCGCACGAGATCAAGAATTTTCTGATGCCGGTCAGCACCACCGTGAGCGCTTTACAACGTTCCGCTGATGCGGGTTTGCTTGACCGGGCGGGTGTTGACGATGCCGTCCGCAATATCCAGGTTGAGCTTATGCGGATGAAACAGTTGCTCGGCGCCTTTGTCGAATTTGCCAAACTCCCTGCGCCGACCTTCCGGCGGATCCGAGGCTCTCTCCTTGTGGACGATCTTAATGATACCTTTGCCGGACAGTTACGCGCTGGTCATTTGCACATTTCGGTGGATGGTCAATTGCCGACGCTCGACTGCGACAGCGGCCAGATTCGACAGGTATTTCTCAACTTGATCAGCAACAGTTTCGAAGCCAATGCTTCGGTCGTTCAGATCAAAATTGTTGTCGACGAAACCAAAGTCAATTTCGAAATTGTGGATGACGGTGACGGTCTGAAAGTCGCTTCCGGTCTGGATCCGTTTACGCCGATGTACACGACCAAAGCGCGCGGCAGCGGATTGGGATTGGCGATCTGCCGACGGATCATAGTCGATCACGGCGGTGATATCACCTATCAGCCGAATCCGACCGGAGGGACAGTGTTTTTGTTCTATCTACCCTTGGAGAAGGCGTTATGAGAGAACTGAGTCCTGGTGGTTCGTGCCATTTTCAGTGGCGGCCTTCATTCCCCCTTAGCAAAGGGGGATTAAGGGGGTTGTGTTTGCCGATTGGAGGCGCGAATCATGGCTAAGATCAAGCTGCTGCTTGTCGATGATGACTTACTCATCCGCTCGACTTTGTCCAGCTATCTGCGCGGCAGCGGCTTCAATGTTATCACCGCCGGCAGCGTTGCTGAAGCGATCAAGCTGAACAATCCGAGCATAGATCTGGCGCTTCTTGATTTGGCGCTTCCCGACGGCACGGGCATTGACGTGCTAAGCGACATCCGGCAACGGTTTCCCAATCAGACAGTCGTGATGATCTCCGGCGAAGCCACTCTTTCCGATGCCGTGCAGGCGATCAAACTTGGCGCGGTCGATTTTCTGGAAAAGCCGGTCAGCCCCGAGAAGGTCGAGATCACGATTACCAACGCACTGCGACTAACTTCTTTGAACCGCAAGCTACAATATGAGGAGCAAGACCTGCTCGCCCGGTATGCGCTTATCGGCGACTCGGCGCTGATGACCGAAGTCCGTGCCCAGATTGACGCTGTCTGTTGCACCGATTCAGCCGTGTTGCTGCTCGGTGAATCCGGCACGGGTAAAGAGGTCGCGGCCAATCTGATTCATCTCAAGAGCGACCGTCGCGACCAACCGTTTGTGGCGGTTAATGCCGCTGCCGTGCCGCGTGAGTTGCTCGAATCCGAAATGTTCGGCCATGAAAAAGGCGCCTTCACCGGTGCAACCCAACGACGGATCGGCAAGTTCGAGCAAGCGTCAGGTGGGACACTCTTTCTCGACGAAATAGCCGAAATGCCTCCGGCGCTGCAGGCTAAGCTGTTGCGCGTATTGGAAGAGCGCAAGATCGAACGGGTCGGCGGCGATCACACCATCGACGTCGATTTCCGGCTGATCTGCGCCACCAATCGTAATCTGCAGGACGAAATCAAGCAGGGGCGTTTCCGCCATGATCTCTATTTCCGCATCAACGTCTTCACGATCACCCTGCCGGCATTGCGCGAAGTGCCGGACGATGTCGGCACGATTGCCCGGCATCATCTCGAACGACTTTGTGTCAAAATGGGCAAACCGCAAGTCACTCTCGGCAAAGACCTGATCGCCGCTCTTGCGAAGTACCATTTCCCCGGCAATGTCCGCGAACTAAGGAATATCATCGAGCATCTGCTGATAACGCATCGTGGCGGTGAACTAACTGCCGCCAATCTTTCCCACTTGCTGCAGCGCGCGGATTCCCTCAGACACGATCTGCCATTGAAAGACGCCGTTACGCAATTCGAAAGTGACTACATCATCGCTGTCCTAAAGCGCTATCAAGGGAATGTCAGCAAGGCCGCCGAAGTTCTCGGTCTCGACCGCAGCTACCTCTACCGAAAGATGCGCTCCCTCGGTTTCGAGGGGGAAGAATGACGAGTTGCTTGGGAAACCGGTAACCGGTAGCCCACCCAGAGCGAAGTGTCGGGTGGGTTTTTCGTCAGCAGCCCTGCGCTCCTGACACCGCGCCGCAGGCGCGGCTGATCGCCACGAAAATACTTGACATCAGGGGTGCAACAATCGAATTTATAGAGGACGACATTGTTGATATAGGGGTAGAAGGCGCGATGGGTGAGACTGAGGCTCATTTTACACCGCTCAAGAAGAAAGACCCGTCCGTTGGGTGGGGTACAGTTGTCTGCGCCTGTCAGCGCAGCGTCAAAACCGCAGGGATTTTGACCTACGACGCTGAAGAGCCAAAAGAACACAAACATTAACGGAGTTGAATTGAACAACTGAGCTTGCTGAAGGCGGATAGGAGTTAGAGACGATGACATTGAAAAACAAAGAGAATTGGACTGCGATCACCTATATGCTGATTTACCCTGGATTTTTTGCCTCAATGCTCTACGACCTGATTCCAGGACCTGACTCAGCGTTTGCCTTCGACCTATTGGACAAATGCATCTTATGGGGAATTCTCCTCTTTTATCTTCTTGATTTCAAACACCTTTATGGCGACATGGAAGCCACAAAAAACCCTGAGGACAAGAAACCTAGCTTCTTCATTGTGGACTTGCTTTCATGTTTCTTGTACCTGTTTTCTTTCAAGGCCTTGCGGACACACGATTATTGGTGGGCTCTCATTACTTTTGGTATACTCCCTTGGCTTTTCCTCTGGTACAAATGCAAAATGGAAAAGATCTCCACGGATATTTGGTTCTACAGAGTTTACGGGGCGCTTACCGGCGTTCTTCCGATCTATGCGCTATATCGTTTCCTATTTGAGAAGTCAGTCATTGACGTTAAGTACTATGCGTTGAGACAGGTGATTCTGAGCGTTGTTGTTTATGCGCTTTATGTGTTCTTCTTCTATAAGTGGGTGGTTAAACCTCGCAGTGCAAAGTGAGAGTAGACAATGCCTCGAGAAGACTGATTTCGATCCAAAGAATTTGGCATTCCTGTGGCCGATGAATGGTCAAGTCGCGAGAAAGGACGAACATGACCACACGACGAAAAAAAGAATGGTTCGACGATGACTCGCTCTGGCGAGACCTGTATCCCTTTATGTTTCCACCAGAGCGATTTGCAGACGCCGTTTTGGAGGTCGACAAATTTCTGGCTCTGGTTGCACCCAAGGGCAAGAACATTCTCGACTTGTGCTGTGGCCCCGGTAGACATTCCATCCCTCTTGCCGAACGTGGATTCAAGGTGACCGGAGTCGACAGAACCAAATTCCTGCTGGACAAGGCGAAAGCCAAGGCCAAAGCCGCGAAGGTCAAAATCGAATGGATTCAGGCGGACATGCGTGATTTCGTCCGTCCCGAGAGCTTCCATCTTGTGCTCAGCATGTTGACCTCGTTCGGATATTTCGACGACAAAGACCAGGACGTCGCCGTACTTCGAAACATGCTCGCCAGTCTTCGCCCCGGCGGAACTTGTGTGATCGAAGTTGGCGGCAAGGAATGGCTCGCCAGGATATTCCAACCTACGACATCCAGAATTCTGCCGGACGGCACGATGTTCGTGCAACGCCATGAGATCTTCGATGACTGGACTCGCATACGAAACGAATGGATTCTCATCCGCAAGGGCAGAGCCAAAACCTTCCGGTTTCACCATACCGTTTACTCTGGGCAAGAGCTGAGAGAGCGTTTGGAACAAGCGGGTTTTGCTGACATAAAGCTGTACGGAGATCTGAACCGTGGCGCGTACGGATCTAGTGCCCAACGTCTGATTGCGGTCGGGCGTAAACCATAGTATCATGGCCGGGCGTCCACAGTTGGTGAAGTGTTGAAAAGGCCGCTTGAGAGCGCCGGCAGGAATCCGTTCCTACCGGAACATCAAGCCAGTCAAGGTCGTCAGGAAGGGAGAGGTTGTCTCATAAGTTCCTTTCCCTCACCCCTACACCCCTCTCCCAGTGGGAGAGGGGAAGGGGGTGAGGGTGTAAGGCGTAGCAATGCCACGATCTCGCTCAACATTCTCAACCATCGCGATCGCTGTTCACAACTGTACTC
>Ga0209777_10005055_pt1 | contig 15359 bp, 14 predicted proteins | sample FrelakmetHBP12HB_FD_187147 | JGI IMG/M metagenome (GOLD analysis project Ga0209777, IMG submission 187147) | Freshwater lake sediment microbial communities from the University of Notre Dame, USA, for methane emissions studies -HBP12 HB (SPAdes)... | ecosystem: Environmental > Aquatic >... | reverse complement strand
ATATGTTGATACCAGACAGCCAGGTCTTAAAGAAACAGCCGGTTTCAGGCTCTAATTGAAGTTTCCTGAAGTCCACTCGCCTCTGCATTTCCCTCGAATCTTTAATCCATCGGCTTGAGTTGACGGAAGCGGATTTTACACGCCTAATCCTTTGGAACGCCATTCCCTTTGGATGTCTATTATTTTTTTCGCCAGGGCTCGCTTTCCTTCAAAAAGCATCTTACTGAATTCTACAGAAACAAATTTCAAACCACGATACTCATGTTGGTCTTCTGAGGATGATATCCTTTTAACAGTAGCTTCTACCTCATATTCCTTGCCGTCGATTTTCAAAAAGAGTTTAACCATCATTCCTGTTTTAAATCTGAAATCATAATTGTGGCTGAAAGCTGCGCCGGTGATGGAGATATCCAGCAGGTTTAAGGGATACGAAGAGTGAAACATTTCAAGACCACTGCGACTCGGAGGGTTAATTCGATAGCAGGCTCTTAAATTGAAAGGTTGGGGATTAGTTTTTGGTATTACCATAATAGCCGGTACCGTTTGGGAGGAAGATAAACGGTAATCTTTGATGAAATCTAAAATCTTGGCCGAAAAGCCGTAGCGAACAATTCCCCCTCTTTCTCGAGTCAAAGAGATGATGGTAATCATTTTCTTGTTTTGACTTTTGAGGATAGGCGGATCAGTTTGGGCTATAATGATTTTTTTTTCAATAAGATCATAGACGATAGAGTTTCTAAGATCAGTTGCTTCCGTGTTGAGATTGGAATCAACGACAACAGTTATAATGGAGCCGGGTTTTATTATCATGGTTTTATTTTATAGTGTCGGCTTTAGACGATAGCAGTTGACCCGTAGTATATCAATATTTCGGATTGGATTCTATAAAAAATGCGGCCCCTTCGGGATTCATATCAATATGGTATTGACCTGAAGGAGAATCTCTAATATCTTTATAGATCCTGATAGATCCTGATGTTTAAAAAAATGGAGGATACCCCAATTGCTGGTAACCGCAGAGACAGATAATTTCAATGGCCTATCCGAGGAAGAGGCGGGCAACAGCCTAACAAAAGAAGGCTATAACGAACTCCCCTCTTCCAAGGGACGCAGTGTCTGGAACATTGCTCTGGATGTAATCAAAGAGCCCATGTTCCTACTCCTGTTGGCCAGTGGAGCGATTTATCTGATCCTTGGCGATGTGCAGGAAGCTCTAATGCTGCTCAGTTTCGTTTTTTTTGTCATGGGCTTGACCATTTATGAAGAACGAAAAACCGAACGGGCATTAGAGGCATTGCGGGATCTTTCCAGCCCCAGGGCCAGGGTTATACGAGATGGGGTTGAAAAACGAATCGCCGGCCGGGAAGTGGTTCCGGGAGATTTTTTAATCTTAAGCGAAGGGGATCGGGTCCCAGCCGATGCCCAACTTCTTCGGTGCTCCAATTTTTCCGTTGATGAGTCTTTGCTGACCGGCGAGTCTGTGCCGGTACGCAAAATGGCCTGTGAAGTCGCCGGTCCCTTGGAACCTCCTGGAGGAGATGACCGGCCTTTCATCTATTCCGGAACCTTGGTGGTCAAAGGGCAAGGGATTGCCCTGGTAGGGGCAACCGGCCTGAAGACCGAGATCGGAAAGATCGGAAAGGCCCTGGAAACTGTAGAATTCGAAGAGACTCCCCTACAAAAAGAAACCCGTAAGATCGTGGGCCGGCTGGCCGTTTTCGGCTTTTTTTTATGCGCCCTGGTGGTGATCACCTATGGTCTGACTCGCGGTAGCTGGATGGGGGGCCTTCTGGCCGGCATCACTTTGGCCATGGCCCTGTTGCCCGAGGAATTTCCAGTGGTCTTAACCATCTTTCTGGCCCTCGGTGCCTGGCGGATTTCAAAAAGCAGGGTCCTGACGCGCTGCGTACCGGCAGTCGAAACCTTAGGTTCAGCCACAGTGCTATGTGTGGATAAAACCGGGACCTTGACCCTAAACCAGATGGCGGTCTCCAGGCTTTTGGTCAAAGGGAATATTTATTCAATAGAAGAAAAGACCAAGGTGGCTATCCCGGAACCATTTCACGAACTCCTTGAGTATGCCATTCTGGCAGGGCAGAAGGACCCCTTCGATCCCATGGAGAAGGCCATGAAGAAGCTGGGAGTCCAATCGACAACCTTTATGGACCATCTTCATGATGATTATACACTCTTGCAGGAGTATCCTTTATCGCCGGATTTGCTGGCCATGTCATTAGTCTGGAAATCTCCGGAAAGTTTTGAACAGGTTATTGCCGCCAAAGGGGCACCGGAAGCGATTGCCGATCTTTGCCATCTGAATGAAACCGAGAAAACGGCCCTGATTCAACAAATCGGTTTTATGGCCCGGGACGGTCTGAGGGTTCTGGGGGTGGCCAAAGGAAAGATCAGTCGGGTCGACTCCTCTTCTCTTTCAAGCCTTCCCGAAGAGCAGCATGATTTCCCGTTCGAATTCTTGGGCCTGATTGGGCTGGCTGATCCTATTCGTCCTACCGTTCCCGAGGCAATACAGGAGTGTTATACCGCCGGGATTCGGGTAGTCATGATCACGGGAGACTATCCCGACACAGCCCGGCATATTGCCCAAGAAATCGGTCTAAAAGGGATAGAAGGAGTGATTACCGGCCCTGAATTGGACCTCATGAATGATGCTGAACTTCAAGAGCGGATTAAAAAAGTCCAGATCTTTGCCCGGGTCGTCCCGAACCAGAAGCTAAGGATCGTCAACGCCCTAAAGGCCAATGGAGAAATCGTGGCCATGACTGGAGACGGAGTGAACGACGCCCCGGCCTTAAAATCGGCCCATATCGGGATTGCCATGGGCGGAAGGGGGACTGATGTGGCCCGTGAATCATCGGACCTGGTATTGTTGGATGATGATTTTTCATCTATTGTCCAGGCCGTTAAATTGGGTCGAAGGATCTTTGACAATTTAAAAAAGGCCATGGCCTATATCGTGGCTATCCATGTGCCCATAGCGGGACTGTCTTTGATCCCTATCTTGCTTGGCTGGCCTTTGGTTTTTTTGCCGGTACATATTGTTTTTTTAGAAATGATTATCGATCCCGCTTGCTCGGTGATCTTTGAGGCTGAGGCAGAGGAGGCTGGTGTAATGCGCCGTCCCCCTCGCAATCCCCAAGAATCGCTTTTGAGCTGGCAAACGGTGGGACTAAGTTTTTTACAGGGTTTTATTGTTCTGCTTATGATGTTAGCGGTCTTCTTTGTGGCCTTACATCGGGGACAGGGGGAAGCGGATGCCCGGGCCTTGACCTTTACGACCTTGATTATGGCCAATCTTGGTTTGATTCTGACCAACCGATCTTGGTCCATGACGATTATGGCCACCCTGCATTCCCCTAATAAGGCGCTGTGGTGGGTTTTGGGAAGCACCCTTTTGTTTCTGGGTTTAGTGCTTTATACGCCATTTTTGCGGGGCCTATTCCATTTCTCTCGGCTCCACAGCAATGACTTGATTATCAGCTTGGCTGCCGGGTTGATGAGTATCCTTTGGTTCGAGGGGCTTAAGGTTCTTAACAGTCGGAAGAAAGACGGTCGGGAATAAGTATAAATGTTCGGGACAATACTATTTACTTGAAAAATCCTAATACTTTTTTTATAGCTTAGTCTATCGACGGTGAAAAATTGGGAGTTAAAGGAGAAAATATGCCTCTGATTATATCCATTGTTGGTTATTCCAATAGCGGCAAAACTTATCTATTAGAGAAAATGATTCCCATTCTGAAGGCCAAAGGCTATTCAGTGGGGGTGATTAAACACGCCGGGCATGAGTTTTCCTTAGATCTGGCCGGGAAAGACAGCCACAGATTCAAGCAGGCAGGGGCTGATGGGGTGGCCTTGTTCGGTTCCGGACAAATCGGCTTCCTTGGGAAAATGGATGAAACCGGGGGCTTGATCTTGGACCGGATTGAGCAGTCCTTTTTCTTCGACCGGGATATCATCCTGACCGAAGGGTTTAAAAAAGGCGATAAGCCCAAAATTGCGGTGCTGACCAACGGACAGGAGGAACAACTTTTGCAGGCAATAGAAGGGCGTCTTTTGGCCACCGTGGGGGATAATCTTGTCCGGCCAGATATACCCCATTTTAAACCGGATGACCCTCAAGGCCTGGTTGATCTTTTGGAGGACCGTTTTCTAAAAGACCGGAACAGACCCTCTATCCGAGTCATCATGGATGGAAAAAATATCCCTATGAAAGACTTTGTCCAGGATATGATCCGGAGTGCTATCATGGGACTTATTTCTCCTTTAAAAGGGTTTATAGATGCCCGAATGATTGAGATCAAGATCAATCGACAAAATGAAGGACAGTCCTGATGAAAAAGATTCGTCTGGCTTTACTCATGGGAGGTTTTTCTAATGAACGAGAGATTTCTCTTAAAAGCGGGGCCGAGGTCCAAAAGGCCCTAAATCCTGAACGGTACGAGGTTTCTACTTATGATCTGAAAGATAGTCTGCCTCGACTTGTGGCTGATGCTTCTCAGCTTGATGTGGCCCTGATTATCCTTCATGGCCGATATGGGGAAGACGGTACGGTTCAGGGGTTGTTGGAATTGTTAGGTATTCCCTATCAGGGATCAGGGGTTTCAGGGAGTGCGCTTGCCATGAACAAGCGTCTGACCAAGGCCTTATATCGCTTGGAAGGCCTGCCCGTGCCCCGGGATCGGTTTGTCCGACAAGGAGAAGGCTTTTCTTTGGAAGCGGTGGCCGAAGAACTGGGATGGCCTATTGTAGTAAAGCCCAACAATGAGGGATCCAGTATTGGTATACGAATGGCCAAAGATTCAAAAGAGCTATCCGAATATTTAACGCAAGCCTATGCTTTGGATAAAGAGGTTATGCTCGAAGAATATATTAAAGGACGGGAAATAACCGGAGGGGTATTAGGAAATCAGTTTCTCCAGGCCCTACCCATCGTGGAGATTATTCCCTCTGAACAATACGAATTTTTTGATTATGAAGCCAAGTATAAAGAAAAGGCTTCACAAGAAATCTGCCCGGCCGAATTGCCCGAATCGATCACCCGGCTTGCCCAGGACTATGCCCTGCGGGCACATAAGTCACTTGGTCTCCGGGGTTATAGCCGAACCGATATGATTGTCCGGGGAGAAGAAATTTTTCTCTTAGAAACCAACACCATACCAGGCATGACCGGGACCAGTCTGTTGCCTTTGGCCGCGAGAGCGGCAGGGATCGATTTCAGTGCCCTTCTGGATCGATTGATAGAACTGGCAATGGAAAAAAGGTAGCCCCCTTTTATTAAAAAATTCCGCCAAAAGATAACCTATTTTGAACTTTACCAAAACATTTGACATTGGAAAGTTTTGCCTTTAATCTACAGCGTCTGTTTCAGACGAGTACTTTAGGAATCTCTGAGCGAAAAGCATTGACAGGCCTATCTTCAATCTCTTAAGAGGTAATCCAGCCCAGTGTTAGATCAGGCGAGGTAAATGGATACCACACCGTCCAACAGCCACTTGAAAAAGGAATCCCAAGTTGGTTTCTTGGCTTTAGCCGTGGGAGCATTGGGGGTAGTTTACGGAGATGTCGGCACCAGCCCTCTCTATTCCGTTCGGGAATGTTTCCATGGCCTGCATGCCATCGCCCTCAATCAGACGAATATTTTGGGGGTCCTTTCTCTGGTTTTCTGGTCCCTCACCGTAGTGATAACCATAAAATATGTTGGCTTCATCATGAAGGCCGATAATCGAGGGGAAGGGGGTATCTTTGCCTTATTGGCTTTATTAATGGGGGCCAAGAACCGGATGTCCCGACAAAAGCAATCTCGGGTTATACTGGCGGCTGTATTTGGAGCGACGCTCCTCTATGGGGACGGCATTATTACCCCGGCCATCTCAGTCCTGTCGGCAGTCGAGGGGCTGGAAGTGGCTACGGCGGCCGCAAAACCTATCATTGTTCCTTTAACCTGTTTTATCTTGTTCGGGCTTTTTTTCTTACAGAAACACGGCACAGAGAAAATCGGCCGCCTCTTTGGTCCGATCATGGTTCTGTGGTTCGGCACCATTGCCATTCTGGGGTTGATTGCAGTAGCCCAAGTCCCCCTTGTTCTTCAGGCTTTAAACCCCTGGTATGCAATCAAATTTTTTATGATCAACCACTGGCATGGCTTTGTAGTCCTGGGTTCGGTGGTCCTCTGTATCACCGGTGGTGAGGCCCTTTACGCCGATATGGGTCACTTCAACCCCAGGGCCATCCGGATTTCCTGGCTCCTATTGGTCTATCCTGCCTTGATCTTTAACTATTATGGACAAGGAGCCATGCTCCTCACCTCTGCCGAGGCGGCTTTTCATCCCTTCTACGCTTTGGTGCCCAAAGTGTTTTTATATCCTTTGGTTGCTCTGGCCACGATAGCTACTGTTATTGCCTCCCAGTCTATGATCTCCGGAGTGTATTCCCTCAGCCAGCAGGCCATCCAGCTTGGATACCTCCCTCGGTTGCGCATTATCCATACCTCAGCCCAGACCAAAGGACAGATCTATATGCCCGAAGTGAATTGGGCCATGATGGTGGGTTGCCTTGGCTTGGTCCTTGCCTTTCGGGAATCCGGTCGCTTGGCCGGGGCTTATGGCATTGCGGTGACGGCTACCATGGGGATTACATCTATCATCTATTTCTTTGTCCTCACCCGCAACTGGAACTGGTCTCTGGTCAAAGCCATCCCATTGGTAGGTCTTTTTCTTTTGTTTGATATGAGTTTTTTTGGGGCCAATCTGTTTAAGATTCTCGACGGTGGTTGGTTTACTCTGGGAGTGGCCACTGTCCTGGCTATATTCATGATTACCTGGAAAGAGGGTCGCAAAGCTTTAGGCCGAGCCATCAGTTCCTTCAGGATGCCGGTTGATCTTTTCCTGGCTGATGTCGGCCGAATGCATCCATACCGTATCCCAGGAACGGCGGTTTTTATGTCGGTTTCCCCAGAGGGAATCCCCGGGGCCCTGATGCACCATTTTAAACTAAATAAAGTGCTTCATCAGACCGTGGTCTTCTTGTCTATCTTGGTTGAAGAAATCCCCAGAGTAAATCCCAAGGAGCGCCTGAAGCTGGAAAACCTGGGAGAAGGATTTTACCGCTTGACCGCCCACTTTGGTTTTATGGAAACCCCCGATGTTCCGGAACTCATGAAACGGGCCCGGGAGTTGGGCTTGGAGGCCGAGCCAGCGGAAACCACCTATATTTTGGGTCGGGAAACTTTGTTAACAACTGGAAAGTCCGGGATGAGTAAATGGCGGAAGATTTTGTTTTCCATGATGTCCCGCAACTCCATGAACCCGACCAACTTCTTCAAACTTCCTCCCAATCGGGTCATGGAAATAGGATCTCAGGTCGAAATTTAAAAGGATCGAAAGACCAAGGGGCGGGGAGTATCTCTATCAATAGTCCAGCCCATTATTGGTCCGTTTTCTTCACAAGACGCTCTCAGGCCCAAGGCCTTTACCCTATTTTTCTGCTTGACCCCCCTTTTTTACTATCTTATACTTTTTTATATTTTCTTTATTAAAAGTAAATTCTTCAATCAATTATAGTCTAAGGTATCTAAGTCAGCAGTTTGCCGGAATAGGCACGGAGGGGAAGGACATGCAGAATATTCCGTTGGCCCTGGTAAAAATCGGGATGGTCGTGGCCGAGGAGATCAAGAACTCCGAAAATCCGGCAAGTATGACGATCTGCGGGAAGGGCGTCAAGCTCACGGAATCCCTGATCAAGCGGCTGAACCAGATGGGTATTCAAACCATTACCGTTGAGGGCCGTCCGGTGAAGGTCGAGGGGGAGACTACGCAGGAAGAGATGCTGCAGGGCCTTGATCAGCGTTTTAGACGGGTGGAGGACGACCCCCTCATGATGAAAATCAAGACGCTCTATCGGAAAAACATCCAGAAGAAGATGGGGGAGCCTGATGGGAGATAAGCCGGTCGATTTCAGTCAGATCATCAAGGACACGCGCTCCCTGCCCACGTTGCCGGGGATTATTGCCAAGCTTGGCTCTATGGCCGAGAACGACAAGTCTTCGGCCCAAGAGATGGCCCGCGTTGTCTCCGCCGACCAGGTTCTTTCGGCCAAAGTGTTGCGTTTGGTGAATTCCGCTTTCTACGGGTTTTCCGGCAGGATCTCAACCGTGTCGAACGCCCTCATTCTGCTTGGAGTAAACGTGGTCAAAAGCCTGGCGATCAGCAGTTCCATCTTCGAGATTATGGAAAAAAACGTCGTTGGTCTCTGGGAACATTCCATGGGCGTGGCGGTTGCCGCCAATATCATAGCAAAAAAACTGAAGCTGCCGGAACCCGAAGAAACATCGACCGCCGCTTTGTTGCATGACATCGGCAAGGTGATTATTAAGATAAAAATCGGGCGTGATTACCAAACGTTAACGAAACTAATCGAACAGAAAGGTGTCTCGATGCAAGAGGCGGAGCAGGAGCTTCTGAAGATCGACCACCCTCAGATTGGCGAATGGATGGCCAGGACCTGGCTGCTGCCGGAAAAACTGATCGAACCTATCGGCTGCCATCATGAAGTGGCTAAATCGAGCATCCAGCGGACCAAAACGGCGACCGTTCATATCGCCGACGTTCTAATCAAAGCCTCGGGGTTCGGGTTCAGCGGCGATAACGTTGTCCCCCGGATCCAGCCCATTGCCTGGGAGCGGCTTGATCTAACCGAGTCGTTGCTGGAATCCATTATCGAAGAGATTGAGGAGAAGCTCGTCGAGGTGAAAAATTTCAGCCTCGAAATACAAACCACCGATGAATCCAAAACGTAGTATAGCGATTCTCTCCGGCGACCGGGCCCTGCAGGACCATTTGGAACACCGGCTACAGAGCAAGGGGTACCAGGTTGTTGCCTTACCCGAACCCTCCCAGGTGCTCGGCTTCCTCTATTCCGATCCTCCTGATGTCGTCGTCGTGGACTTCTATTCACCCGACCTTGCTTTTCAAAAAATTCTTAAGCAATTAAAGCAGGACAGTTATTTCAGCCACATTCCGGTTATCGGCCTGCTCGGGCCCTGGGCCGTGGAAGCCATCGACTGGAAGCAATATCCCCTTGATGATTTCATTTCCCTGCCGGTTGAATATCCCGAGCTTTTCAGCCGAATTCTTCTCTCCTTTCAGAGGCTCCAACGCGTTTTCGACAACAACCCGCTCACCAAGTTGCCGGGCAACACCTCTATCCAGCAGGCCATCGAACGGGCACTGGGCACCGCTATGGCGGTCTGTTATGTGGACATCAATAATTTCAAACCCTACAACGACACCTACGGTTTTTCCCGGGGAGATGAGGTGATCCGCATGGTGGCGCGCATCATGTCGAACACTGTGAAGGATTCCATGAATGACGGTTTTGTGGGCCATATCGGCGGCGATGATTTTGTTTTCATCGTCCCGATCGAGCATGCTGAGCAGGTCTGTAAAACGGTCATCGCCAACTTTAAGGTGATTGTTTCCGACCTTTTCGGGGAGGAAGAGAAGGCCAGAGGGTTTTATTACGCTAAGGACCGAAAAAGGGAGATGCAGAAAATGCCGCTCCTCGGCATTTCCATCGCTGTAGTGCCGACGAATAATCCCGAGGTTAAACATTTCGGCAAGGTGGCCGAGGTGGCGGCAGAACTTAAGACTCTGGCAAAAAAATCCCCAGAAAGTTGCTATGTGATTGACCAGAGGAAAACATAGCTTTCTGATTAAATTCTGGAAATCTTCCGGTGTTCAGATCTTCTGTCGTTTAAAAATCCATCCCGGGAAACAAGAGGCCATTTTATCGATATGATTAAATCGCCCCGATCAGCCGCGAAATGACCAACCGTTGTATCTCGGAAGTGCCTTCTCCGATTTCCAGTAATTTCTGGTCCCGGTAAAACCGCTCGACATCGTATTCTTTCATTAGACCATAGCCCCCATGTATTTGAACGGCATGGTTGGCGCAGCGGTACATGACCTCGGAACAGTACAGTTTGGCCATGGCCGCTTCTTTGGCAAAGGGTTTTTGATTATCCCGAAGCCAGCAGGCTTTATAGAGGAGCAGTCGGGCACATTCAATCTCCATGGCCATATCGGCCAATTTAAAAGAATTGACCTGGAAAGAGGCGATGGGCTTTCCAAATTGCACCCGTTCTTTAGCGTAACGCCTAGCCATTTCGAAACAGCCTTGGGCACCCCCCAGACCCATGGCGCCAATACTTAAGCGACCTCCGTCTAAGGTTCCCAGCATCTGGTGAAATCCCTCTCCTTGGGGTCCAAGGAGGTTATCCATAGGAACTCGGCAGTCTTCAAAGTAAAGTTCGCTGGTGTTGGAAGCCCGCCACATTAGTTTGCCGTGCATGGGCCGGGCTTCAAAACCAGGGGTTCCGGTCTCTACCAGTATACAATTGAGTTCTTTTTTCCTGGTTTCCCTGGTCCCGGTCCGGGCTAAGACCGTTACCCCGCCAGTGATTTTTGTCGAAGCATTGGTGATAAAGATCTTACTGCCGTTAATCACCCATTCGTTTCCATCTAAGACAGCAGTCGTTTGGGTGTTTCCGGCATCGGAGCCGGCGTTTGGTTCAGTAAGCCCAAATCCCCAAAGCATTTCTCCGCTACAAAGTTTCGGTAGGTATTTCCTCTTCTGTTCCTCGCTTCCATAATAGTAAAGAGGTCCGATCCCCAGAGAATTTCCCGCGGCGATCGTGGCGGCATGGGAACCGTCAACTCGGGCAATTTCCTCTACCGCAATAATGTATGATACATAATCTAACCCCTGCCCACCATACTGTTCCGAAACAAACATGCCATAGAGGCCCAATTCCCCCATGGCTTTACAGGTTTCAAGGGAAAAATTTTCTTTTTCGTCCAATTCTCGGGCTTTGGGTTTGATTTCTTTTTCAGCAAAATCCCGTACCGATTTCCTCAGTATTTCCTGTTCCATGGTTAAGGAAAAATCCATAAGACTCTCTCCTCATGGGTTAATAAGAAATTTTATTTCGTTTTTTTCCAAAAGAAAGGCAAAGATGCCGGATCCCAAGGAATATTCCAGCCCCTAAGGCCCCCAAGAGAACTCCTCCCAAAACATCGAGGGGATAATGTTCTCCCACATAGATCCTCGAATAGCCGACGATTACGGCCAAAGGAATCATAAAAAAGGACCAGGTTCGATAAACTGTCGAGAGGAAAAAGGCCGCCCCAAAGATGTTGGCCGCATGGTTGGAGGGAAAGGAGAAGGATCTCGGACAGGGCCAGAAGATATGAACCCCTGACAGGACATTGCATGGTCGTGGACGGGTAAAGATGTGTTTAAATAAAAAGCTGTTTGAATAATCCAGGACTCCTACCAGAACAACCAGGAGGGAAAGGGTAATCCTCATTTTTTTCCCTCCCACTATAAAAAAAAGGAGCCAAATAATGACCGCCAAATATTTCCAGTGGTCAAATTCGGTAATATAAGGCATGATAAGGTCAAAGAAAGGATTTCGGTGTCCTTGGTTTATCCAGAAAAAAATCTTGGTATCCAGTTCAGATAAATTCATCACTTAAAATTACTATAGGACGAATACAAAGTCATTAAAAAATTAAGTTTCCTCATCCCATTTTCATAATTTCAGGGGTTCTGATTTTTTTCTTGACAATAGGTTCCAGTTAGATAAAAATATACCAACCGTTCTGTTTTTTGTCAAGAAGGAGATTATGGGGATCAAAGGGATCAAAACACGCCGGGAGATTGTAAAAAAATCCCTGCAGCTTTTTTCTGTCAAGGGTTATTTCAATACGTCCATCAGCGATATTCTGGAAGTCACCCAATTGACCAAGGGAGGGCTTTACGGTCATTTCCGAAGTAAGGAGGAAATCTGGTTTGCCGTTTATGATGAAGCGGTCCGGATCTGGAGAATTATTGTTTTCAAGGGCGTTAGGAAGACCAAAGATCCCCTTAAACGAATAGAAAAAACCATAGAAAACGCCCTCAGGGATTATCTGGGTGGTGAGGTATTCGAGGGCGGTTGTTTTTTTGCCAATATGCTGGTTGAGCTTTCTGGACAGTCGGCCGCCATGAATAAACAAGTTCTGCGCGGCTTTGTTCGCTTTTCCAGGTTATTCCGCTCCTGGCTGGAAGAAGCGGATCAAAAAGGCTTGGTCAAAAAAGGCCTTAATTTCAAAGAAGTCGCCGATTTTATGGTTATTGCCATAAACGGGGCCGTTACCCTCTATTCGGCCAGCAGAGATCCCGCTATTTGGAAGCAGACCATCAGCCAGTTAAAATTTTTTATTAACCAACTAAAGAAACTATGAGGAGGATTGGGGATGATAACTTTTAAAAAAGGGAATTTGCGGATTCCCAAGTGGAACCGAAAGGTCTTTTTGGTTGCTGGAGGCACAACAGGGTACAAAAAGTTTTTTCCGGAATATAAACTGGAAGAACTGGTCATGATTGCCTTTAAGCAGATGTTAGAAGATAACGACCTGAAAATGGATCCTTTAGAAGTAAAGGGACTGATTAACTACTGCGCCTATGGAGCGTTTGCCGATCATTTCCAAGACCAACTGCTCTGTGAGGCCAAGGTCCATGATTATTTGGGGCTGGAGCCTCTTTATAATGTGGGGATCAAAGCGGGGGGGGCTACAGGGGGCACTACTGTCCTCAATGCCGCCATGGCCATAGCCTCAGGGTATGCGGATGTGGCTTTAGCTACGGGTTGGGAACGGATGGACGAAGTAGATACCCGGACCGGAAATTTTTATATCTCCACCGCGGCTTGCAAGGATTTTGAAACCCGTTTGGGTCGTATTTATTCTTCCTATTACGCCCCCATGGCCAATCGCTTTGCCTGGGCCTTCAATGTTTCGGAGATCACTCGAGCCAAAATTGCAGTCAAGAACCGTCTCTACGCCTGCTCTTCTCCTTATGCCCAACAGCCGGGAAAACACACGGTAGAAGAGGTCCTGGCCAGCCCTATGTCAGCCTATCCTTTGCGTTTTCTGGAATGTTGCGCCATGAGTGTCGGGGCGGCCTGTGTTTTGCTCTGTGATGAAAAAACAGCTTATCAGTTAACCGATCATCCTTGTGAAGTATTTATTTGCGGCGGAACCCATACCTTGCGGGTGGCGGATCGAAGGCCGATGGACATCCCTTTACTACCCAATGAATCTCCCGGGATGTATAAAGAATTATCGAAAGAAGGCAGCCGGTGGCCCGGGTTTGAAAGTTTTCTGGCCGCTCGTTTTGCCGCCTGGCTGACCTATCGTATGGCCGGCATCTACGACCCCCTCGAGGAGTTGGATCTGGTAGAATTGCATGATGCCTTTACTATCAGCGATCTTCAGACTTATGGCGATATAGGGCTTAGACCTTACGGCCGCGAACAAGAATACATCGAATCCGGAGATGCCTATTATGGCGGGAAATGTCCTTCCAATTTATCAGGTGGATTATTAGGAACCATGCATGCCGTGGGCGCGACCGGAATCTTTCAGTCCGCTGAATGCCTTTGGCAGTTGCAGCAAAAATACGATAAATTTCACGGTGACCCAAAGATCTGGAAGAAATGGGGCAAAACAAAACCCAGGGATTGGCAGAGCCTGCAAATTCCTAAAGCGAGCAAACAGGCCCTTTGGGTTTCCCATGCAGGGGTCGGTTCTCATGTGACCGTAGGTATTCTCAGAAAGAGTTGGTAAAGGAGGAAAGTGAAAATGGCGAAAAAGAAACAACAGACCAAATTTATTGGTCAGGTGACGAAAATACGACAAACCGAGCCGAGGACGGTTATCGAATGGCCACGGACATTAACCCATATCCATACCTATGGTATGCTTTCCCCATTTTTCCAAGGCTTAAAAGAGGGGAAACTGAAGGCCACTTTTTGCCCGAATAAAAAATGTTCGGAGGACCGTCTCTGGCTTCCACCACGGGCCCATTGCCCGGACTGTCATACTGAAATGAAGTGGAAGACCCTTCGCAATCCGGTTATCGGAAAGGTCTATGCCTTTACCGAAGTGGTTTATGCCGGGACCGGGATAGAGCTTTCCACCCCCTACTGGCAGATCGATGTGGAGATCCCCGGCTTGGCCACTGTTCCTAAAAGTTATCTCTTGTATGGTAAGCCTTATATAGAGATGAAGGTTAAGGCGGGATTTCGGACCGACAAACCTACCAATACGGTCCTGGACTATTACTGGGTGCCAATGGAATAGAATCGATAACCTGAAAAAAGTTTAATCCAAGGCATTGGGTCCTGGGACCTTGATGTCGGGGATTTTCAAAAGGAGAACCAATCGGAGAACTTCAAAAAACAAGACCCTCTAAGACCTGGGTGTTGAAAGTTTGAGATAACTCCTCCAATTAACAGGTGTAAGGATCTACACCTAATACCATGAAACCAGTTTCTGTAGAAGTAGTGAGTAACGTCTTGACTGTTTTCAGCCACTGCAGTAGCTGTGCGCCTATTTTTTGTAGCTCCGGGGTGAAGATGAGGCCAATAAGGAAATTCTTCAAGAATACCCTGCGGAGTTAAGGGAAGAGTTTTTGAAGCTCTCCGCTTGGATAAGAGAGCTTAACCAGCTTTACGGCCCCCAGGTCCGCATTTCTCTTGTCGATGCGAAATCTTTCCTGGGTATCTACAAATCGCTTATCCATCGTTTCCGAAAATATCCCACCTTCATCATTGACAAAAAAGCCGTTCTCACCGGCTGGGACCAACAGAAGCTCAAGGATCTCCTGGATATCCATGTGAAAGCAGAGGATCCTTAAGTGGTCAGCCAACAGCGCAAAATCGATTTTTAAAAATCCTTTAAAAAAGGTGATTGAGTGATAGAACTTCTCCCTGGCTTGTCTCTCGAGAATTTTATTCTATTTATGTTTCATGGTCTGTGATAAAAGAAACAGGCGAAAAACAAATGGAGGAGGGAACATGGAAACAGGCGCCAGGTTGTTCGATTATATCTTCAATCCCCGCTCAATGGCAATCATCGGCGCATCTCCTCATAATCTGGCCACGCTCGCTCAGATCAAAACAAAAATTAGGGATCGCTTGTTTCTGGTGAATCCGAAATATGCAGAGGTTCTGGGCAAGAAATGCTACCCAAGCATTTTGGATGTGGAATCCGAGATCGACTATGTTAGCCTGGGGGTCTCTGCCCAAGCCGTGCCTAAGGTTTTAGAGGAGTGCATTCAAAAAGGCGCAAAGGTCGCGCAGATTTTTACGGCAGGGTTCAGCGAAACGAGAATCCCCGAAGGGATCGAACGGGAGAAGGAGTTGAAACGGCTGGCCAAGGGTAAGATCCGGATCATTGGCCCCAATTGTTTTGGGGTCTATTGTCCCTCCTCAGGACAATCCATTGTTCCAGAGG
>Ga0209777_10005054_pt1 | contig 15362 bp, 16 predicted proteins | sample FrelakmetHBP12HB_FD_187147 | JGI IMG/M metagenome (GOLD analysis project Ga0209777, IMG submission 187147) | Freshwater lake sediment microbial communities from the University of Notre Dame, USA, for methane emissions studies -HBP12 HB (SPAdes)... | ecosystem: Environmental > Aquatic >... | reverse complement strand
GTAGGCAGGGCCATCGGCGCCGTGGCATTTGCGTTCATCATCGGCATCCTGATGGCCGTGATCTTCCGCCGGAGTGAGAAGAAGCGGGTCGAGGCCGCCATGCACATGCCCGAGCCGCCGCACAGCCCCCGCCGCCTGTGGCAGACGGCGCTCTACTTCCTGGCGATGGTCCTCTTCCTGGTCTTCAGCGACTGGTACAACACGAACGACGTGACGATCACGATGGCAGACGGGGCGGTCCTCGCGGCCAACGTCCGGTACCAGACGCAGGACGCCTTGGACGTGCAGGAGTATCAGGCCGACGGCAACCTGGCCACCGACGTGCGGCGTCTCAGCCGGGCCGACATCCGGACGGTCGAGCCCGTGCCGGGCTTCACGATGACGGTTCACGGCCTCAAATGGTACTTCGCGGGCGGGATGGGCCTGGCGGTCCTCGTGATGCTCTGGCGGTGGTTCACGCGGGACGAGGTGCGGGAGTGGATGCAGGCGACCTGGGACTTCGGCCTGATGATCGTGCCGCTCCTCTTCGGCGGCGTGTTCCTGACGGGGTTCATCGGGGCCCTGATTCCGGAGAAGTACGTCGCCACGCTCGTGGGCGGCGACAGCCTCGCCTCGAACTTCGTGGCGGCCTTCGTGGGCATGCTTTGGTACTTCGCCACGCTCACGGAAATCCCCATCACGCAGATGCTGATGCGGCTGGGCATGGGTTCCGGGCCGGCGCTGGCGCTCCTGCTGGCCGGGCCGGCCCTGTCGCTGCCGAGCATCCTCGTGATCTACAAGATCGTCGGCTTCAGGAAGACGTTCGTCTTCTGCTTCCTCACGGTCGTGATGTCCACCCTCGTGGGGTGGATCTTTGGGATGTTCGTTCCCTGAGCGTCCCTGGAGAGGACCGCCGGCTGCCATGACCGTCATCACAACGTTCGCGAGCCGCGAGGAATGGCGCAAGGCCCACGCACTCCTGGATGCCCGTGCGCTCGCCTGCGAGGTCGTGTCCCCCGATCCCGGCTACGCCAAGGTCGGCGCCCCGGCGTTGGTGATGGACACCGAGGCCCGGGCCGCGCTGGCGGACGACGGGGGCGGTCCCGTGATCTCGGCGGGCTTCGTGGACTACCGGCCCGCGGGGATTTCCGTGCCGGTCGAGGCACCGCCGGAGTTTCCGGAAGACGTGTTCGGCCAGGCGGCCGTCATGGTGCTGGCGCCGTGCGTAGCCGATGAGACGAAGATTCGGCTGATTGCGCACCTCTCGGGGAACATGGCGCCCGCCTTTCCCTACGTCAATGCCGAGATGTCCGAGGCGTCCTACAACGCGGAGGGGGAAACGCTCACGTTTATGGACAGCTACCGCATGGTGGCGCTGTATCCGAGTCGCATCACGGTGGCGAAGGCCGACGAACTCGTCGATGCCTGGCGCGTGCTGGAGATGATTCGTCGGAGGGTAAACGATGTCTGGGCCCGGCGCCGGACGATTGAGCCTTACTATGGTAGGCGTTCCAAGCCGCCGGCACTTGAGATCTTCAAGCGGTTGCCCCGGACCAATTGCCGCGCGTGCGGCGAACTGACGTGCCTGGCCTTCGCCATCCGGCTCCACGTTGGGGAGGCGAGCCCCACGAAATGCACGCCGATCTTCCAGGGCGATTTCGGACACCTGAAGGAAGCGTTCTTGGAAATCTGTGCCTCGATGGGAGTGTAGGACAAGCGCGGCAGGCGCCGCGCCCGAAAGCGGACGGGACAGGAAGCGCAAGGAGAGGGAGATTGACATGGCCAAGGAATGCTGCGGAGACCAGAAGCCCAAGCAGTCGGACTGCTGCGGCGGAAGCCCAAAGAAGACGGTGCTCTTCTACGCCTGTTCAGGCGGGGCGAACGTGGCCGAGATCGCCGACCGCGCGGCACGCGAGCTCATGTTCGGCGGCTGCGGCTCGATGTTCTGCCTGGCGGGGATCGGGGCGGGCATCGTGGGGATGGTGAAGACGGCCAGGGACGCCGACGTAAACCTCGTCATCGACGGTTGCCCGATGGACTGCGCGAGGAAGGTCTTCGAGAAGGCCGGCATCACGAACTTCACCTACGTGAAGGTGACCGACCTCGGCATCGAGAAGAAGAAAGGCATCCGCGCGACCGACCAAGAGGTGGCCCGCGTGGTGGCCAAGGCCAGGGAAGTCCTGGCAGCGACCTGAGCCGCGGGGGGGAACGTTTGTGAGGAAGACGCCCGCCGCCTGACCCTTGAGGCGGGTCCACGAAACCAGTGTGGAGGATAGACCCATGGAATCCGCAAGACGAGTCGACGTGGTGTACGACGGCATTCAGCATTGCACGGCAAGGCAGGCCGACGGCAAGCGGTCGGTGATCATGGACGCCCCGCTCTCGTGCGGCGGCACGAGTGCCGAGGAATTCGCCCCGGACGAACTGGTGGCCGCAGGGCTGGGAGGATGCACGCTCCTCAGCATGGAAATGGGCCTGGCGGCCGAGGACCGGAAGGTCGACCTGCTCGGCGCGCGCGTCTGCGTGGCCGTGCGCATGGCCTGCGGCTCGTCGCAGCATGTCGCCGGCGTCGACATCGAGGTGCGGCTGCCGCGGGCGCTTTCGGCCGACGACCGCCGCGCCTTGGAGAAGGCGGCCGGAGAGTGCCCCCTGACGATCAGTTTTCGCCCCGACATTCCGATCAAGGTGGACTTCAAGTACCCCGAGGCGTAGCGAAAGACGCGCCCCGACAAAACTTCAGGTTCCGGGAACGGGTTGCCCCACGTGCAAGCTGTCGCACTGGGACATGGGAATGGAAAGGAAGCGAACATGCCGCTCATACAGATCCTCGGGCCGGGCTGCCCGAAGTGCAGGAAGCTGGCGGAGAACGCCGAGGCCGCCGCCAAGGTGATGGGGGTCGACTATCACCTGGAGAAGATCACGGAGATCGCGAAGATCACGGCCTTCGGCGTGATGATGACGCCGGCGCTCGTGGTGGACGGCCAGGTCAAGGTCGTGGGCAAGGTGCCCGACGTTGAGGCTATCAAGGCGATGCTGAAATAGAATAAGGAGTCCTCCGATGAAGAGATCAACAGTACGAAGTGCCCTCGTGAGCGGGCTGGTCCTTGCCGCGGCCGTCGGGATGGCCGTAAGCGCGGGATGTCAACAGACAGGCACGGGTCGCACCTACCCCGCCACGGATGTGCCGCGCCTTGTGGACCTCGGCACCGCCTCGTGCCTCGTTTGCGTGATGATGGCGCCGGATCTGGACGCGGTGAAGAAGGAATACGCCGGCCGGCTCCAGGTGGAGACTATCGACACATGGAAGACTCCCGACGCGAAGAAGCAGTATAGTGCCCCGTTCTGTGCGACGCAGCTCTTCATTGATGCGTCGGGGAAAGAGCGCTTCCGGCACGTGGGGTACTACTCCAAGAACGACATCGTGGCCAAGTGGAAGGAACTGGGCATCGACCTGGACGCGCCGGCAGGACGGCGGGAGGCCCCGAAGAACGCTCCTCAACCCAAGACCGGCAACGGTTGAGCGGTTGCGGACCTCGCCGCATCGCCGCCGTGGGCGCGTGGGGTGTGCACAGGACGTGGTCTGACTGGGGAAAGGACGGTGTGTCCCGTATGAGCAAACGCTGGAAGATCGCCATCGTCGTAGCACTGGCCGCGGTCGTTGCCATCGTCGTCATCAACAAGCAGAAGGGGTCTCCACCGGCGGGGGACAAGACGGGCCAGGGCGGGGCTCAGGTCTCTCCGCCTGCGGCCGGCCTGCCGCGCCTCCTCGACCTGGGGTCGGTGTCCTGCATCCCCTGCAAGATGATGGCGCCGATCCTGGAGGGGCTGAAGAAGGAGTATGCCGGCCGGCTCCAGGTCGAGTTCATCGACGTGAACGCCACGCCCGACGCGGCGGTCCCATACAATATCACTCTGATCCCGACCCAGATCTTCTTTGACGCCGCGGGCAAGGAGGTCTTCCGGCACGAGGGCTTCTTCTCCAAGCAGGACATCCTCGCGAAGTGGAAAGAGTTGGGCGTTGACCTGGCGACACGATGAAGCTCTCGGCCGAGCAAGCGCAGAAAACGTGCAAGGTCGGCCCGTGTGCGCCGAAATAGGCGCCGAGCCCATTCACCATCAGACAAGCCGGCCTGCGAAGCCGGCGGGAGAATGCACATGAGAAGCGCGCGAGAAGGGATGTTGGCGGTTCTGGTTGTCGGTCTTTTCGGAGCGTGGCTGGCGGCAGAGGAGGCGAAACCTGCCGCGCCTGCGGCCGGCGCCAAAGCCTCGGTTGTCCGCGAGGCCTATCCCGGCCTCGCGACGGGTTGCCTGACGTACGCGCGCCTGGCGGATCTGCCGCAAGGGACGCTCCTCAAGGCGGGAGACATGGCGCTTACGGAAAAGGACGTGGAGGCCCAGATCGCCAAGACGCCCACCAAGGACTTTCAGGATCAGCTCAGGAAGAACGCCTTCTTCGTCCTGGAGCAGGTGGCCGGGCCGAAACTCGCCGTCCAGATCGCCAAGGCCGAGGCGGCCAAGAGCGGCAAGGTCCTGCCGTCGGAAGACCGGCAGATTGCGGCAGGTCACCTGAGCGGCCTCGTCGAGAAGATAGAGGCGACCGACGCCGAGGTTGCCGACTTCTATCAGAAGAACAAGGACGCGTGCGGCGATGCGCCCCTGGACCAGGTGACGCCCCAGATCCGCCAGCTTGTCATCCAGCAGAAGCAGGAGGCTGTGGTCAACAAGTACATGGAGACGCTCGGCCAGCGGATTCCGATCGAGGTTTCCGCCGCCTGGGTCAAGGAGCAGGCGGTCGCGGCCAGGGACAATCCCGTCGACAAGGCCCGGGCCAGCGGCCGGCCGTCGATGGTCGATTTCGGGGCCTCCGGCTGCCGGCCGTGCGACCTGATGGCGCCGATCCTGGTGACGCTCAAGAAGAAGTACGACGGCAAGGCCAACGTCCTTTTCGTCCACGTGCGCGAGGAGCAGGTCCTGGCGGCCCGCTACGGCGTCCAGACGATCCCCATCCAGATGTTCTTCGATAAGGACGGCAAGGAGACGTTCCGGCACGTCGGTTTCTTCTCGCAGGCGGAGATCGAGAAGAAACTGGCCGAGATGGGGGCCAGGTAATCATGGAGCAACTGTTTACTGCGCTCACCCACGCCGTCGAAGGCGCGCCCGCGCTCGCCCTGGCGGCGGCGCTCATCTGGGGCATCCTGAGCATCTTGCTCAGCCCGTGCCACCTGGCCAGCATCCCGCTCATCGTCGGCTTCATCGACGAGCAGGGCCGCATCTCGACGCGGCGGGCGTTCGTGATCTCCACGCTCTTTGCCGTCGGCATCCTTATCACCATCGGTGCGGTCGGGGCCATCACGGCCGCTGCCGGCCGCATGATGGGCGACGTGGGGCGCTACGGCAACTACTTCGTCGCGGCCATCTTCTTTGTCGTCGGGCTGCACCTTCTGGGCGTGATCCCCATGCCGTGGTCCGGTCCGGGCCAGGTCCGCATGAAGCGCAAGGGGATGCTGGCGGCCTTCATCCTGGGCCTCGTGTTCGGCATCGCCATCGGGCCCTGCACCTTCGCGTATATGGCGCCGATGCTCGGCGTCACGTTCAAGCTGGCGGCCACGAACATCGGTTACGGCATCCTGCTCCTGGCCGTCTACGGCGTCGGCCACTGCTCGGTGATCGTGGTGGCCGGCACCTCCACGGAACTCGTCCAGCGTTACCTGAACTGGAACGAGCAGTCCAAGGGCGCCGTGATCCTGAAGAAGATCTGCGGCGTGCTGGTCCTCCTGGGCGGCGTGTACCTGATTTACATCGCCAAGTGAGGTCTATTGGCAGCCTGCAAACAGGCCAAGCGTAGCGGCGACAGAGGCCAAAGAGACGATGAGGAGCACCCTCACCCCGCCCTCTCCCCTCGAAAAGGGAGAGGGAGAACACAGGCACAGCAGGTCCCCGTGACTCAGTCCTTGCGGCGCGGAAAATCCGCCTTGTCCCGGCCAGGCCGGCCGCTAATAATGGCCTACCTGCGCGGGCGGTGCGGCCGCGCAGGTGGAACGTGACGCGGGAGGACACGGGTTGCAAGCAACCCGTGGCACCCGGCGTGCTTGCACGAGGGCGGTCATCCGTATAGAAGCTGTTTCATAACTGTGGCACCGCCGCCCTCGGCGGTGCGTTAGGCCGAAAATGTGCACCGCCGAGGGCGGCGGTGCCACAATGTCATCAAGGACGCGATGGGACCTCTTCATAAAATCTTCGGGCTGGCGGTCGTGGCACTGGTGGCCGGGCCCGCGTTCGCCGAGCCGCCGCACGGTCCGCCGGCGATCATCACCCCGGCCAAGGCGCCGGCCGACGGCGACGAGGCCGCCGTGCCGCCCGAGTGCGCCCGCGCCGGGTTCTCGAAGTACGCGACGGAGCACTACCTGGTCCTGCATGCCGCCGACGAGGCGTGGGCGGCCGACATGGGCCGGGCGCTGGAAGGGGCTCGCGACGGGTTTTGCCGCGCGATGAAAGACGCCGGCCTCCCCGTGGCCGACACGGGCCGACGCCTGGTCTGGGTCTGCTTCCCGAACCACGACGACTTCAACGTCTATGCCCGGTCGGCGGACCACTCCGACATGTCCTGGCTGGACGAATATTACTCCGCCCGGACGAACCGCGTGGCGATGGTGTGCCGCGCGGTGTCGCCAAAGGCGGCGGCCGAGGGCGCGGCGCCTCAAGGCGCGGTGGCCGACGGGGCGGCGCGCGGCCCCGACATCACGCGGGCCACGCACGAGGCGGTGCACCAGTTGGCGTTCAATACCGGCCTGATGCGGCGCGGCGTCATGTACCCCTTGTGGGTCTCCGAGGGCATGGCCACCAACTTCGAGGTCGACCCGTCGGGCGACCCCGCCTGCAAGAACGCGGGTCGTTGCGGCGACCTCCTGGCGAAGAAGGCCGACGGGAAACTCGTGCCGCTCGACCGCTTCGTCACGTGTTGGCGCGTGCCGTCGGGCGACCCGGAGGCCGTCGATGAACTCTACGCCCAGGCGTGGGGCTTCTTCCGGTTCGTCTTCCAGGAACGGCGCGAGGGGCTGAGGAAGTACCTCGTGGCCCTGGCGGCGAAAGAGCCCGGCCGGCGTGACGAGGCGTCCCTGCGCCGCGAGTTCACGGAAGCGTTCGGCCCCGTCGAATCCCTCGAAGCGCCCTGGGCCCGGTTCCTACAGACCTGCGCCGTGCCGGACGGGAAGAACTAGAGTTCCAAGTTTCAAGTTAAAGGCCCCGAGTTCCGCCTCTGGCGGCTGTTCACTTGGAACTTGGAACTTGAAACTTGACACTGTCTTACGGCAGCACCATCCGCTCCCCATGCCTCGGAATGTGAGTCCGCAGGTCGGGGTACTTGACGGCCATGTAGTCGACGAACTTCTGCGGGTCCTCGCTGTTCATCTGGAACATGTCCCAGTGGGCGGGGACCGTCAGGCGTGGCCGCAGGGCCCCGGCGAGGTCGGCGGCCTCCTGGTAGGTCATGTTGCCGATGCAGCCGCTCCGGAGGCGCACGGCATCGCGGCCGTTGATCGGCAAGAGCGCCAGGTCGAAGCGCGGCCACTTCCGGAGCTTCGTCTCCAGCCCCTCGTAGCGGCACGTGTCGCCCGCGTGGAACACCGAGAGGCCGCCCGCCTCGAAGATGTAGGTCATGTGCGGGTATCGGCCGGTCTTCTCGTCGCGGTCGAGGAGTTCGTGGGCGGCCGCCACGCCGGTGATCCGGACGCCCGCGACCTCGGCGCTTGAGCCGTCGTCGATGCCGACGAAGCGGTCGGCGGGAATCCCGAGGTCCCGGACGAGGCCCGCCAGGAGCAGGCCCGGCACGATGAACCTGGCCGCCGGCGACGCCTTCGCCAGCGCCGGCCAGACCGGGCGGTCGATGTGGTCGCCGTGATCGTGCGTGCCGGAGATGACGGTCGCGTTGGTGATCTCCGAGGGGACGAGCATCGGCGGCGTGGTCCGCCCGTCGAGCGGCGTGAGGAACGGATCGAGATACAAGACGGTCCGCCCGATCTTCAGGATCCAGCTCTGCTGGCCGAGCCACCAGAAGGCGAGTTGGCCCGGCCCGACGGAAGTTTCGTTCACGCCGGCGATCAGCGCTTGCCCGGTCAGCATGAGTGCGGCCCTTTCGCGTTCAGGAACGGCGCCGGCGACATCAAACCTGATGCGCCGTCCGACTGCAAGCGCGTTCTGGCGGAGCATCTTGAAATGGCCGCGCCGAAGCCCTATCCTACTGCCGCGCGGAAGGCCGAGTGAAAAGTGGAAAGTGAAAAGTGAAAAACTAAGGTGGGCATGCGGCCCGTTGTTTTCCACTTTTCACTTTGCACTTTTCACTCTTTGCACTCGTCCACCACTAAGAGGGATATCCATGTATAGAGCTGTCTTCGGCCTCATCGGAACGGGCGGCATCGCCCAGTCCCAGCATCTGCCGAACCTGACGCGCGCGCCGCACGTCCGCCTGAAGACGATCTGCGACCTCCGGGCCGACGTCCTCGCGGAGATGCAGAAAAAGTACAACGTCCCGAACGCGGTGTCGGACCACGCGCTTCTCCTGGCCGACCCGGAGATCCAGGCCGTCGTCGTCGCGACGCGCGAGGACCACCAGGCCCCCTTGACGATCGAGGCCCTCCGGGCCGGCAAGCACGTCTACGTCGAGAAGCCGCTGGCCAATACGGCCGAGGAGTGCGCGGCCGTCGTCGAGGCCCAGAAGAAGGCCCGCCGCTTCGTGGCCGTCGGCTTCAACCGGCGCTTCGCCCCGGCCTACCGGAAGGTCCGCGAGGTGCTCTGGGCCGACGGCGGGCCGAAGAATATCCATTACCGCATGGCCGACGAGTACTGGCGCTGGGGCGCCGCCTATCCGCCGGGCGTCCGCGTCATCCACGAGCTCGGCCACGTCTTCGACCTCCTGCGGTGGCTCACGCGGTCGGAGGTCGAGTCGGTCTACGTCATCCAGTCGCGGGCCGACGACGAGGTCTACGCCCTGCGGTTCCGCTCGGGCTGCGTCGCGTCGATCATGAATTCCGGCCAGGCCACCTTCGACCTTCCGAAGGAACGCCTGGAGGCCATCGGCACGCGCGGCGGCGTCACGGTCGAGGATTTCGTCGAGCTCCGGACGTTCGGCTACAAGGCGTACCCCGCCGTCTTCCGCTTCCCCGGCCACACGCACCCGGACCGCGAGTATTCGCCGAAGTACCTGTTCGAAAAGGGCGGGGCGGAGGTGCTCTACGACCTGCGCCGCGTCGGTTGGGAACTCCGCGAGGGCCTCGCGGGCGGCACCGGCGCCCAGACGCCTCCCGACGCCGCCGAGCGCTCTCGATATCTCGACGGCACGTGCCCGAACTGGAACTACATGGTCGACAAGGGCTGGCTCTGGGCGATGGACCACTTCGCCCGGTGCGTCCTCTCCGGCGAGACGCCCGAGAACGCCTCGGCCGCCGACGGCCTGGCGGCGAGCGTCCTCAGCCATGCGTCGATCCGGAGCCGGGACAAGCAGGAGATCGTAAGGTTCTAAGCATGTTCGCCATTGACTACGACGGAACGATCGCCGGCACGAACTTCGTCAAGAGCCGCTGGATCCGCGAGAACCTCGGCTTCAACGTGCCGCCGCACCTGTGCGACCACACGGACTGCGCCCCGTTGATCGGCGGCGAAGAGGTCTACGCGCGGCTGGCGGCCTACGCTTACTCCGCCGAAGGGTCGCGCCTCGCGCCGCCGGTGCCGGGCGCCCTGGAGGCCCTCCGGAGCATCGCCCTCGCGGGGCCGATCATCATCATGAGCCATCGCGCGGCCGAGCAGGTGCCGCATGCCCGCGAGTGGCTGGCCGCGCGCGGCGTCCTCGGGTTCGTCAAGGACATCGTGTCGTCGGCGGGCCAGCGGAAGGTCGACTTCGCCCGGCGCCTCGGTTGCCGCGTGTTGATCGACGACGACGGCCGCCACCTCGCCGGCGACGCCCCGGACATGGTGCGGATCCACCTGCGCTACGGCGCCGAAGGCGCTGCTGCGCAGGCGGACGGCGTATGGGTATGTATGACCTGGGACGAGGCCGTTGCCCGGGCGCTCGCCGCCATGTAGGCCGCGGCGTGCCGCGGCGCCTTGCCTCGTTAGCCGCCCCGCTTGCGGGGCGCGTGTTGCCGTGCGTTCACGGCTCAAAGCGACGAGAAAGACGTAAGGCGGGGAACCGCAAAGAACGCAAAGAACGCAAAGAACGACGAGAGAAAAAGAAACGTCAAAGGCGGGAACCACAGAGGCCGTTGTTGCCGTTTACCGACTTGATCCGTTCTTTGCGCTCTTTGCGTTCTTTGCGGTTGAAAGCCTTTGCCTCTTGAAACGGAGGGTGACCCATGGTGCCGCGAATCACGAAGCTGGGTGTCCTGAGCATGACCGCGATGGGCCTTCTTATCCTGACTTCATCGTCCTGGGCCGCCGACAAGGCGCCGACCGCGGAGGAGGTGAAGAAGATCGCCGATGCCGCGCAAGGCCTGGTGGCCGCCAAGCCCGAGAAACCGCGGAAACTGCTCGTCTTCTCGGTGGCCTATGGCTACTGGCACGACTCGATTCCCTGCGGCCAGGAGGCCGTCAAGGCGATGGCGGCGAAGACCGGCGCGTTCGAGGCGACGGTGTCCGACGACCTCGCGAACTTCCAGGCCGAGAAGCTCAAAAGCTTCGATGCGGTCTTCTTCAATAATGTCAATGAGGAGATCTTCCTTCCGGCCGGCTTCGACAAGCTCTCCGCCGAGGACAAGGCCAAGGCGACCGAGCGCGACGCCGAACTGAAGAAGAGCCTGGCCGCCTTCATCGCCGGCGGCAAGGGCCTGGCGGCCATCCATGCCGCGACGAACGCCTTCCGCCAATGGCCCGAGTACGGCGACATCCTCGGCGCCCGGTTCGACAACCATCCCTGGGGCGCGGGCTCGACCGTCACGCTCAAGATCGACGACCCGACGCACCCCGTCGTCAAGGCGTTCAAGGGCGAGCCCTTCAAGCTGACCGACGAGGTCTACCAGGTCGCCGATCCGTACTCGCGCGAGAAAGTCCGCGTCCTCCTCAGCATCGACACCGCCGCGACGAACATGAACGTGCAGGGCCTGCACCGCAAGGACAACGATTTCGCCATCGCCTGGGTGAAGCCCTGCGGCCAGGGCCGCGTGTTCTACTCGGCCATCGGCCACGAGCACGCCCTGTTCTGGAACCCGACCGTGCTCCAGCATTTCCTCGACGGGATCCAGTTCGCCCTCGGGGACCTCAAGGGCGAAACCAAGCCGAGCGCCTCGCCTCGTTAGCGCGCCGCGTAAGCGCGCCTCGTTAGCCGCCCCGCTTGCGGGGCGCGTGTTGCCACGGAAAAGGCGTAAGGCGGGGAACCGCAAAGAACGCAAAGAGCGCAAAGGACGGCGAGAGCAAAAGAAACGTCAAAGGCGGGAACCACAGAGGTCGCGGAGAAGAACAACCAGAGGTATATCCGTTGTTCTCCGTGCTCTCCGTGACCTCTGTGGTTAGACGCCGTTGTTGCCGTTTACCGTTTACCAGTCTTGGCTGTTCTTTGCGCTCTTTGCGTTCTTTGCGGTTCCACCGCCTTTCCGTTGTGCCCTGACAAACGGAGATGAGAAAATGCTGACCCGACGCGAGCGACTCATGCGGACCGTGCGGGGCGAACCGGTCGACCGGCCCGCGGTCTCGTTCTACGAGATCGGCGGATGGCGCGGCAACCCGGACGATCCCGACCCGTTCAACGTCTTCAACGATCCGTCCTGGCGGCCGCTGCTGGACCTGGCGGAGGCCGAGACCGACCTCATCCGCATGGTGTCGGCCGGCGCGAGCCCCATTCCCGGCATCGACCGCAGCCGTTTTTTCAAGTGGGACGAGTGGACCGAGGGCGGCCGCCGCTTCGCTCGCCAGACGGTCACCGCGGCCGGTCCGAAGTCTGGACCCGTTCCGGGCCGGACCCTCACGAGCCTTCGCCGCCGCGACCCGGAACTCAACACGTGGTGGGAGATCGAGCACCTCCTGAAGGGCGTCGAGGACCTGGAGGCGTACCTGGAGCTTCCCGACGAGTATTTCGCGCAGGAGCCCGACATCGCGCCGCTCCTCGCGGCCGAGCAGGAGGTCGGCGACCGCGGCATCGTCATGGTCGATTGCGGCGACCCGATCGCCCATAGCGCGCTCCTCTTTCCGATGGCCGAGTTCACTATCATCGCGTTGACCGAGCCGAAGCTGTTCCATCGGCTCCTCGAAAAGCACGCCCGGCACGTCCACGTGGCCACCGAGAAGGTCGCGAAGGCGTTCCCGGGGCACCTCTGGCGGATCTGCGGGCCGGAACTGGCGACCGAGCCCTACCTGCCGCCGCGCCTGTTCGAGGAATACGTCGTCCGTTACACGCGGCCGATGGTCGAGGCGATCAACCGGCACGGCGGCGTGGCCCGCATCCATTGCCATGGCCGCATCCGTTCGGCCTTGCCGCACTTCGTGGCGATGGGCGCCGGCGGGACCGATCCCATCGAGCCGCCGCCACAGGGCGACGTCGACCTCGGCTGGGTCCGGCGCGAGTTCGGCCGGGAGCTCATCCTCTTCGGAAATATCGAGATCGCGGAATTGGAGTACATGGAGCCGCCCGCGTTCGAGCGGCGCGTCGCCCAGGCCCTCCGCGACGGCACCTCCGGCCCCGGCCGCGGCTTCGTCCTCCATCCCTCGGCCTGCCCCTGTGGCCGCACGATCACCCCGCGCACGATGAAGAATTACGAGACGATGGTGCGGCTGGCGAAGGCGTTCGGGGGGTGAGGCCTTTCGTGGTTGTCATGTTCTTGTTCTCCCTCTCCCTGTTCGAGGGGAGAGGGTAGGGTGAGGGTGCTCCTTATTGCCTTTGTTGCTGTTGACGTGGGTCCTGGGGCGCTCGAAGGCAGGTCAACAGCGCGCCGGCGTGCCATAATTAGCCCCCGGTGAATACACCGGGGGCGCCTTTGACTTGCCTTGCGCGTGCGTCGCGGCCCACGTCAACGTCAACAACAACATCAACGGCGCCCCCCGTGTAATCACGGGGGGCTAATTGTGGCGCACGCCCATCGTCCTAATTCTCTTGACATCGACGTTCTTACGCAGGAAAAGGGCGTAGGACCATCTTGTCCATTCCAGGAGGACCTGCATGGCCGATGCCAAGGGAAACTCAGGGACGGCGCGCGTGGTCAAGGTCGTCCTAGGCCTGGTCGCTGGCGCTATGCTCCTGTACCTGGTACTCGCCTATGGGCTCCTCGGCCCAGCCATCTTCGGCAGCCTGGAACTCGCGAACCGGGCGACGTGCGCGAACAACCTCTCGCAGATCGGCAGAGCCGGCCAAGCCTATGCCGCGGCCCACAAGCAGCAGTGGCCCAAGATCCCATACGAGAAAGATGCGCCGTGGAATGAGATCGGCAATACGCGGCAGGATCAGATCGGCAACACGCGGCAGGATCAGGTCAAGGCTGGCAAGAAGCTGCCGGCACACCTCGTGTCCGGCGATGACATGGGGCCGAATTGGACGTCCCATTCCAACACAGTCAACCTGTGGACGCTCATATCGTGGGGTGCGACGCCCGCCCTGTTCGTCTGCCCGGCTACGAAGAACTTTCGAGACAGCAGGGTGGAGGACTTCATGGAGGTCCGCGACTTCCGCGGGTCGGACTGCGTCAGCTATTCCTTGCAGAACTGTTGGGGCGACTATCGTCTCACGTCGACCGGCAGCAGCAACTCGACGGCGCTTGCCATCGCGGCTGACGCCAATCCGCAACGAGCGGATTTCACGAGAGAGGGCGGGCCGACAAATGCTGCTTTCGCCAAGAAGCCCAGTTTTGTGCATGAGGGGTGGGGTAAGACGACCGTGGCCGGCGCGTGGGAACTCAACAGCCCCAACCACAATTTCAAGGGCCAGAACGTCCTCTACCTCGACGGCCACGTCGACTGGACAGACAATCCGTGGTGCGGGGTGAAGGGCGACAATATCTGGGTTATGCGAAAGAAGGACGGAGACCACAACCTCGACGTGGCGAAAGTCGAAACCCTCCGGTCCTGGGACGACGCCACGAGCTACGACGGCAAGAAGGCGCTCCCGGCCGATTCGGTCGACGACTCGTTCCTGGTGCCGTGAGGCGGTGCGGGCCGCGCCAACGTCACCGGGGGCTAATTATGGCGAACGGCCATCGCCCCAATTCTCTTGACATCGACGTTCTTACGCGGGAAAAAGGCGTACGACCATCTTGTCCATTCAAGGGGGAAACGTCATGACCGATTTGCCGCCGCCTCAGCCTCCGTCGCCGCCGTCTCCGCCGCCCAAGAAGCGGAGCAAGGGATGCGTCATCGCCTGCGTCGTGGTGGGCGTCTGCGCCCTGGTGCTGATTCCGATTGCCGGCCTGGTTCTTGCCATCCTCATGCCGGCTGTCTTTGGCGCCCTGGAAATGGCGAACCGGGCGTCCTGCGCGAACAACCTCTCGCAGATCGGCAAAGCCGGCCAGGCCTATGCCGCGGCGCACAAGCAGCAGTGGCCCAAGATTCCCTACGAGAAAGACGCGCCGTGGAATGAGATCGGCAACACGCGGAAAGATCAGCTTAAGGCCGGTGAGAAGCCGCCGGTAGGGCAGGTCCTGGCCGAGGACGATTCCGGGCGTCAGGTGGAGTCCAACACGGCCAACCTGTGGGCCCTCGTGTCGGCCGGCTATGTGACGCCCGCCACGTTCATCTGTCCGTCCACGGACAATCAGCGCGACGACACCGTGACGGATTTCACGGCCGTCCGCGACTTCCGCGGGCCGAGCTTCGTGAGCTACTCCTTCCAGAACTGCTGGGGCGATTATCGCCTCAGGTCGACGGGCAGCACCAACTCGTCGGCATTTGCCATTGCAGCCGACGCCAATCCGCAGCGGGCCGATTTCACGGCAGCGGGCGGGGCGGCGGCACAGTACCTGGCCAAGAAGCCCAGGCTCGTGCACGAGACGTGGGGCAAAGAGGCCGTGGCCGGCGCGTGGGAACTCAACAGCCCCAACCACCATTTCAGGGGCCAGAACGTCCTCTACCTCGACGGCCATGTCGAGTGGACCGACAACCCGTGGTGCGGCGTGATGTACGACAACATCTGGGTCATGCGGAATGAAGGTGGTACGGCCATCCAGGATGCGGCGACTGCCACGCTTGAGGCCCTGCGGTCCTGGGACGACGGCAAGAGCTATGACGGCAAGAAGGCGCTCCCGGCCGATTCCGTGGACGACTCGTTCCTGGTGCCGTAAGGCCCCGCGGCGAACGCCCACCGGTAACCCCTCAGTTACGTGCGCTTGGGGCGTGTTTTGGGAAAGAGGAGTTGGACGGGATCGGCGTCGGGGGATTGGGCGAGGTGGTCGAGGGCCGCCTTGAAGGCGTGGGCGGGG
>Ga0209777_10005053_pt1 | contig 15363 bp, 11 predicted proteins | sample FrelakmetHBP12HB_FD_187147 | JGI IMG/M metagenome (GOLD analysis project Ga0209777, IMG submission 187147) | Freshwater lake sediment microbial communities from the University of Notre Dame, USA, for methane emissions studies -HBP12 HB (SPAdes)... | ecosystem: Environmental > Aquatic >... | reverse complement strand
ACTCGATGACAGGATATCGCGAATCTTGTCAAGCTGAGCCCGGGCTGTCCTGCCACTTCTCTGTCTCTCGGATTGTAAATTGTTGATCCGATCCACACGGCTGCGCCATGTACTGGGTATCGATACGGCAAAGGTAGTTACCTCCCCGCGTTTGCTCTTAATTCTAAGGTTGCCGCCCAGACCTTCTATTATCAACATCGCTAGATGCAAATGAATCCTCTGTTCATCACCAGTCAGATCGGCCAGTGAAGATTGACGGATCTGTCTTAAGTCGCGAGCAGTTATATCGTGCTTGGGGTTCACAATCTTCACCGAGGTTGAGCCTTTCTTCGCTTGAGAGGCACTTACTAGCACTTGGTTGCCAGGCGCACTAGATTCAACCTCGCTTTTGAAGAGATAGAATAGGCCTTGAAGGAGCCTACGATAATCCATAATCGTATGCTGGTTAAGGTCATGCTTTGCGTCTATAGAGATACGCACTCCTCTGTCCTCAGCTAACATCTGCACCAGCCCCGCCGCTAGGCCGATAATCTCGCTTAGGCTCATGTGTGCTAAAGATGTGCCGTATGTTCCACCATCTGGGCCTCCGAAAGTCTGAAGCTCATTCAGAATGCTCAGAAACTGCTCGGTTCTTTTTCTAATTAACTGCAGATTTCCAATTTGCCGCGAGTTGAGATTTTCAGTTCTCGTTCTAAGTAATGAGTCAATAGCACTCTTTAAAGTCTTGATCCCGGGTTCTAGCGCGTTGGTTAAGAGGGCAACGCGAGATAGGACTTCTTCCATTGCACTGATGTCGTATCGATCTATGAGTTTTCCATTTCCTGTATGTTTGCCGGGCTGTGTTCCAAAAGTATTCTTGCGCCGGTCAAAGAAATAACTGCTAGTGGGCCAATCCTTGACGTGATTTCTCAACTCGGCGCCTATACTGTCCGCCTCCGCGTAAGACCATATCCTTCGCTTCTCATTGGTGACCACTGAAATAGATAGTTTGATAATGGGCGACTTCTCATGCGGGGACTTTCTTCTTTTGTGCTCGGCATGGCCTAGCAATTTGTCCATTGATTGATGAAGGGTCTGCATCTGATTTTCGAAGTCACTGATGATCCTTCTACATAAAGTTTCAGCTCTCCTTGGTGTGGTGATTACCTCAAGAGCATACTGGTCTAGCTGTGCTACAATATCATCCTCGTTGCCGAATTGCTGCACAGCGTCTGATACGACATTAGCAATCAGTCGAACCGCATGGTCGGCTTGTGATGATCCGTAGACACGTCTAAAGGCGTCTACGGAATGTATATCCACATTCAATAAGGCAAAATCCTTTCCTGCATTAATTAGACTAGAGACTTTGTTTTTTACAGAGGCGGACCTCTGTAACTTAGTTAATGGGTCTGTATTATTCTTCTTTTCTATAAGTGCTAGCTGTGTCTCTATTAAAGAACTAAAATCGGAAGAGTCTGAAGGCTTAGCAACATAATCGTGCGCGCCAGCGGCTATGCCTGCTACGATATCTTCATAATCGATTTTGGTGCCAGCCAGTATTACAGGAATGTGTCTCGTAACCTTATTCTCTTTCAGTAACCGGCAGAAATCCAAAGCGCGTAGATCAGCAAGGTCTGCGTCTAGAATAATTATGCTTGGCTTCTCTCTGCGCGCTTTACTCATACCTTGGGTCGCATTCTGAGCCGAAACGACATGGAAATTAGCGCGTTTTAGGCCTACACCTAGGAGTTCAACTGCCTCAGGGTTATCGTTAACGATGAGTATGGTTTTTACCGTCGGCCCTGAATTGTAGGATTTGACGTTCATTTTTTCTATGTTCTTGTTCATGACTACGATACAACTCGAGTTTAGTTTAGCTTGTGTTTGTTATAACATGGTTGGCGCTTGGTAAGAAAAGCGTTAGACTTGCTGGGTCAGAGAAGAGTTAGAAATTAGTTAGAGAAAGTTAGAATATCTGAAGCAAATTCTGAAAAAATTGTAAGATATGATAAGTTCCGGCCTTGACAAACTCCTATCTTTTTAAGTAAAATTCCTGTGCGCTTTTGACCAAAAGTACTATAGAGCGTCCAATTGATCGAATGGTTAGAAGATGGTATTAATGGCGCTCAGTCCACTTTTTGCATACATTGAGTGGGATATGCAGTCTGGGAACCAGAGGGCTCAATGTGTTTCGCTCACCAAGGCTAGCTGAATTTATGTTTACTGGGCGGTGGCCATGCTTCCCAGCATATTCTGTCGCTGGCCAATAGCGGCAACGAAGGAGAGTCGTAATTATGAAGCAAAGAGTGCTATTTATCGACGATGACCCTGATCTTTTGGATTTGGCCCAGACTTGGTTGCGAAACGCTGGATATGATGCTTGCACAGCAAAAGACGGCAATGAGGGGCTCAAACAGCTTTATTGCTATCGTCCGGATTTGGTTCTCCTAGATATCGCAATGCCACGTATGGATGGATGGGAGGTTTGCCGTCGAATAAGAGAGATGTGCGAACTACCCATCATTATGGTTAGCGTGAATGGGCAGAAAAGTGACTTGGTGAAGGCGTTCAACCTTGGAGTCGATGATTATGTTACCAAACCTATTCACTTTCCGGAGCTAGTGGCTCGAGTCCAAGCCATTCTCCGCCGACACAGTGAGGATGCCAAGCAAGATGAAAAGGCTGTCTTCCATAACGAAGAAATTGACTTGGAGTGGCGAAGCAGGCAGGTATGGGTCCGTGGGCGGCGAATAACGCTATCGCCCACTGAGTTTCGGTTACTCTCCTGCTTGATTGAGAACCGCGGTTGGGTTGTCACTCATGAGGAGTTGTTGAGGAAGGTATGGGGCCCGAACTACTTGGGCGATAGAAGCTATGTCAAGCTATACGTCAGATATCTGCGCGAGAAAATAGAGTCTGAGCCCAGCAAGCCGAAGTGGATTCTAACAGAACGAGGTGTGGGGTATAGGTTTGCATCTTAGCAGTGACTGCTATCCCAGCGTGCAGTAGTGAGAATAATGTCAGATTACAGAACAGCGCGCAAAACATTGGACGTCGCAAGAGGAGTCCCAAACAGGAAGGAAGCTCCGTTTGCAGAGATTGCAACTAGCCCTCTCTCAATAGAGCGGCGATCTTCCGAAGATGTTCCTCTATCAGCGCTCAGGAAGCAAACAGAGGGGGTGTCTTTCGCTGCCGCGTTTGAAGCCAGTGGGCATGCCATGATGATTATTGGAAATGACCATGTGATAGTCGCCTTTAACAGGGCGTCGGAGAAACTAACAGGATGGCGGAGTGACCAAGCTCTCGGTCACCGTTGCTGGGAGATATACAATTGCTATGGACACAGAAACGCTGCTAGAGGTGGATGTCTATGCCCGTTGATGGGCAGAAAAGATCGTTTTCTATCCTATTTCCAGCATACTTTCACTAACAGAGAGGGCAAAGAGATCTCAGTTTCCATGAGCCATGCTCCATTCGTTTCCGCAGTATGTGATGATGGTTGCGAGATCGTTGTCGTTCACCAAGAGGGTAACCGACAAACTGCGTTATTAACCGGGCAAGAATTGGTGGGCATGGCGGCTCATGAGTTGATGACGCCTCTAAGTGTTGTCAAAGGTTACACCACTACGTTGCTAGGGCTCGGCGATACTCTTGCGGACAGTGAGAAAAGACGTTACCTGCATAACATGGAGCGTGTTATTGATAGAGCGTGTCATGCGGTAGACAACTTCCTGGATCTCTACCGTTTTGATACTGGGTACCTTGATCTTGATAAACAATCTATCTCACTGCCCAGATTGATCCGGCGCGTCGTGACCGACATGCAGGAGCAGACCCCCCAAAACGTAATCAAATTCACTTCGTCTATATCAGTCCCATTTGTCAAAATCGACTACAAAAGGATTGAGCAAGTTCTAGCTAATCTTCTGGTGAACGCGACTAAGTACTCGCCTTCGGGCAGTGACATAGAAGTCACCTTAGAGTATGCTCGGAACAAAAATGGATTGCGGGTAAGTGGGGCAGATTTGTCTGTTGTGAAACCACCATGCTTGATTGTTTCTGTTCGAGACTCGGGGATAGGTATACCGGACAATGAGCTTGCGCATATTTTCGAAAAGTTTTACCGTGTCAAAAATGGCATGAGCCGTGGGAAATCGGGGGTTGGCTTGGGGCTCCATATCAGCAAGATCTTAATAGAGGCTCACGGCGGTTATATCTGGGCGAAAAGCGAGGTCGGCAAAGGCAGCACGTTTAGCTTTTCGTTGCCTCTGGCTCGTACAGATGGGACTATCTGATTCCACTGAGGCATGAACTCATATTAGTCACCCCTTGGACCAACTCACTATGGCCTCAACGCAGTTCTATATCTGAAGGTTTCTATTACGTTCCTCATATATCTGCTCTGATAGAAAAGCCTTTCAAACAAGCTGTTGACGACAATATAGCTGGCTAGTGAACCCAATACCTCGTTTCTACCGAAAGTGCGACGAATCGCGTTCCTATGCACCTGCTGTCTGACCTTGCCAAGATACCGAAATAGTTTTATCCTCTCACCTTTTGGCAATTCAGGCGTTTCGAAGACGGGGTCGTTTTTAAAGGCGGAGGCATCGTTTAAGTATTGCTCCGGATCCTTGAGAAAGAGGTTATTGTCCTTTACCCAGTCATAGAGTTCCGTACCTGGAGTCGGAATGAGATTATAGAAATGCACCTCTTCAATAGGATATTTTTCGCTTAGTCTGACCTTGTCCTCGACGTCAGCTCTGGTCTCGTAGGGCGTACCCACTACGAATAATAGTTTAACGCCATACCCCAGATCACAGGAATCTTTAATGGCCTGTTCAATGGTTTCTATAGTCTCGCCTTTCTTTACTATCTCTAACATCCTGTTATTTCCACCGTCGACCCCAAAAGCCAGGTACCTGAAGCCTATCTCATACATTCTGGCAAGCATCTCCCTATTCACCCTATCTGCGCGTATGCCATTCGAGCAACGCAGGAACAAATGCTTAAGCCCACGCCTTTCTATCTCGTCACAAATCTGAAAAACTCTATCCTTAATGAAGTTGAAATTGTCGTCGTCGAAATTGAATTGCTTGCGGCCCTTCTCGTACCAATATTCTATCTCATCAACAACATTCTTGGGACTCCTTGGCCTAAAGTGCGGTGAAATTATCCTGTTAGGGCAAAAAGTGCACTTGTGTGGACAACCTCTACTGGAGTATATAGTTATCTCACTGATATATTTTTCGAGTTCGAACTTCTTGTATTGAGGCCACGGTATTTTATCCAAATCTGAGACAAACTCTCTATCGCCACCGTAGACAATCTCTACACCGTTTCTGGAAATCAGGCCCCTGATTTCTGTTTCAGGAAGCTGTCCCTGGCATAGCTCTTTGAGCGTCGCCTCTCCTTCAGAAACGACACCGTAGTCGATGGCGGAACACTCCTTTAATACTTCGCCTCTCATTATGGTTACGTGAGGGCCTCCCACGATGATTTTTGTGGTCGGGTCGGCCATCTTGATTTCCGATGCCAGGCTGTATATACCCTTATGTCCAAACGAGATAAGGCTAATGCCTATGAGATCGGGGCGGAAATCGCGTATCTTTTGTCTCAGATGCTTGAATTTATAACCGAGGTTCATATCCAGGACATCGTATTGAATTGCGTTTTCAAGCAACGTCTGGGCCAAATATGCTTGGCCTATATGAGGGCTGAGTCCACGCCATTCGGCAAAAGGGTGAGCAGGATTCACAAGTAACACTCGTTTAAATGGCATTTTGGTACCTCACTAAGCTGCTTGGCGGCGGACCTTTTTTCGCAGAGCGTTGAACAATAGGGGCAGCCCTGTCAAATAGGGGGTGGGACTTCGCTCACTTGCCGCGTCGAACTCTTGGAGCGTCATCCCGGTAGCCTTGAGGAAACGGTCGAGATTGGGTGGCGGCACATTGTTCTCGATTGTGCTCAACTTTTCGATGGCATCCGCGCGACTCATTTTACCAGAGCGAATGAGCAGGCTATATTTGGCCACTAATGGATCAACGCCATTGCACTTCTTACGGTAGAGATATCTTGCCACGTCTGAGGCCCAGCAATCAGAGTGCTCCTGGCCAAAGTCAAAGCCGAATTCTTGTTCGAAGAGTGCAACTATCTTCCCCTCGTCCCAATCTATGTACTCTGGCAGCACGACAATGCGTCGGCGGCGCAAAACATGTGCAACACCTTCAGTCATTAGGTAGTTATGTGAAAAGAAAGAGCAGCGTAGCCTTTCTCGGTAATGTTCGTCCTTTAGGACATTTTTGAAGTACCATGGATCCCAGGGATTAAGATACTTGGGGGCCGGGGCCTCCGTACGGCTAGAACTACCAACGATAATGAGCGGTATGTCATATTCGCGGGCAACGACGGCATGGGTATTAAATGATAGGAGTTCACACGGTCCGCAGAAGTTGCCCGTCTTTCTCATAAACACACCCGCGAGTTCTGCTGCCAGGGGCTCTCGGCAGTATATGTGCGGTACACCTAAGGTGTTCACAAGGCGCTCGATGCGTATCTTCGATCCATCTGACATGAAACCGTTGTCCCGGGTAAAAGTTAGCACCCTCAGCCCGTAGACCTTATGGCATAGATATAGCATGTAGGAACTGTCCTTACCTCCGCTTATGCCGAGTAGAGCGTCATAGGGCTTGTGTTTTCGTTTAGCACTCTCGAATATCCGTTGTAACCTTGCCTCAGACCGGGCCTGCTCCTTTATGTCGGCAACCCAGTGTCCCCAGGTTGACTCAAAATACCTACAGAAGTTGCAAACCCCCTCGGCGTCAAAGGTAACAGCAGGATAGTTCTCAGGCATGATGCAACGAACACAACGCTTGATTTCTTCCCTACCGACCTTATCGCTAATTGCCTTTTCAATCACGTTCATCGACTTCACCTCCTGACTCGAAGGTACTCCTACGGTCCATGCCTGGCCAGTACTGAGACCCCTGCCCGAACTTGGTCTCCCGGCTTGACTGTTATCTTGAGATTGTCTAGCTGTGGCACCGCTACATCTACCTGGGAGCCAAACGCAATCATTCCAATTCTCTGTCCGATAGTCACCATATCGCCTTCTTTTAAGTAGGACACAATTCTTCTAACCAGACGTGAGGCTATTTGGATCACTGCTATCTTGAATTGGCCGTTGTCAATAATCGTCGTGACTCTTTCATTACGAGTCTCTGCTTCCGGCCTTCTCAGGGAAATAAAACCACCCCTTATGTGCTTTTGCATGACTATTTTCCCTCCGATGGGGGATCTATTCACATGCACGTTTAATACATTCATGTCAATGCCTATTAGGTATGCCACATTCGGAGGAGGATCAGTCGCCATCACTTCATGCAATTTGAATCTCCTCTTGCCCTTAGTTGAGGTGAGTGCTGAGCTTGGTTCTATCTCATTGACGTAGATGACCTTGCCATCAGCGGGGGACAGGATAACATTCTCAGTTTCAGGAGGTATCCTTTCTGGATCCCTGTAAAATCTAGCGGCTACGCAGATAAAAACTAGGATGGAGATAACGAAGAGTTCTATCAACAGCACGTAAATGATACTTAGATCAACCCCGAGGTAATCTATAAGCAGCGCCACACCACCAGCGATACCGCCGATTACAAGTGAACCGGGGAAGACTATTCGCATATCCAGCCGCCACTTCCACCCGAGTAGCGACATTGACACTATCGCGAGCCCTACACCTGAGCCCACTACCTCCGGAAGTATCACTAGAACCCCCTCCTTTTCCACAGGTAGGGAATCATAAGAATCTCCATAACAAAGGGCATGGGGTCTCTTAGCGACAACACTGCATCATGTTTCTTCCCCTTCAGAGAATCAATATAGTCTTTTATCCGCAGGTTCCCTTTAAGTATCCCCCCGATTACTGTGGGGACGTCGGTCGTGAGCCGAATCCACCTGACGTCTTTCTTGAAGCCGTTTACCTTTACTCTTTCCCCCAGCATGTCTTGATATAATAAATATGGCAAATCGACACCGGCAGCGATTGCCAGGCTGTGCCAACCCCAGGGCCTGGCATTTATCTCAAGTAATTTGTATATTCCATCTCTGGGGTCGAGCATAAATTCGACTTCGGAGAGACCGTAGTAGCTCATTGACGATAAAATCTTCTTAGCAGTCTCCTCCAGTTCAGGCATATCCACAGTTACGGCATAGGTGGTAGCGTGACCGAAATCCATGGGATGTTGCCGAGGGCGTCGAGCAACTACCTTTCCCAGGAACTCCCCATCTTTACATAATGAACCAACAGAGTAGAGGAAATTAGGACCTCCTGGAATCAGCTCTTGGACCATTACTTCCAGGCCTTCTACCTTAGAGACAGATTCTTGAAAAATGCCCACAAGTTCCTCTTTGGTATCAGCGCGGATCGCTTTCTTCTTCATCGTGCGATAGAATGGCTGTTTTACTGAGGGCTTGATGATAACAGGGAATTGCATATTAAGTGCTTCCAGTTCCTCAATAGACGTTGGGTAGAACGTTTTAGGGACAGCAATTCCAATTCTTTCGGCTAATTGGTAGGTTAACCTCTTCTCATAGGCGAACTTAACTATATCCCAGGGCGGTGTTGAAATTCTATAGTACTCTTCCAGTTGATCCTTATGCTTCGCCAGGAAACGCACAGTCTCATCGTCGTTCGGATAAACGACCCAACCCTTGAGGTCTTCCTTTTTGCCTAAGTCGACCAAGAAGCTTAGTAACACCGATTCTTCCGTCACGCTGGGACATCTCATGAACTTCTTCGGATATCTGGAAAACCTGCTAATACACAATTCGTGGTCCAATAAGCACACCGGAACATGCCATCTTGCCAGGCTTCTTAAGATGGCCAATCCTTGGAAGTCCCCCCCGATAATGACCGCTCCGACTTTTTTCATCTAATTAATGCACGCACCTTTTTGCTGATTTGACCGTTATTGATATCTCCTTCTGGTGGGAAAGAGGAATTTTACCTCGGTACCTCGCCCAAATATCTGAAAACCTGCCCTTTCACAGCCTTTAATTGAAGCTATATTATCCTCTCGCACATAAGTCAGAATGCGTTTGAAACCTTTGTCCCTGGCAATCTGTGCTAGGTCGACCAGAGCCGAGGGATACAGCTTCTTTCCCCTATACTTTTTGAACGTGTATGAATTTTCCATCCAAAGGTCCGTACTTTCCAACATTGGCAACATATTTCCAAAATCTCGGTAGAGCCCCTGGCAGACTTGCGGGGAAATCATCCATTGTATAAAGCATAACTCGTTGGTATCGGCACTTCTAGCAACGTAGCAGTCGCGGAAACCGGAGTCATAGAAAAGCTTTCGCCCTATCAGTTCATAGGCTGATTCTTTACCTTCCGCTCTTGCCAGCTCTAGCATTTCTTGCATGTCTTCCTCCGAGGCTAGGTGTAATGAGTACTTTACCTCGCAGGGGAGAGGAAGGCTTTTTGTGTCTAGATTCTTTTGCAGACTCACAAATGCATACTTGTGGTAAATCTGGCCCTTTAGGTGACTGAAAAAAAGTATCGGGCCTTCTATTCTGATTAGAAGAATCGCATAACGCATTTTTCGAAAAGTGCTATTTAGCATGAACAAGCCCTACCTTACATTTCAGCGGCGCACCTCAATTAGTCTCATTGCGAAATCGGCCAGCGTTATTGCATCGATGTCGCCTGTTATGGCCAAGGCACTCTTGGCTTTTTCACTCCATCTCCAATACCTGATTAGAGGGGCGTTTGAGCGTTGTATCATCTCTGTGATCCCTCTCTCATGCGATTGGTTAAAACCCTCCAAATTATCAAAGTAAATACCGCAATTCTCAGGTTGTGCACCAACCTCAACTATAAACCCTTCGCCTTTAAGAAATCTTATGGCATCTTCCGATGAATTTGGGCTCACGCCTATACAAGGACAAACGCGATTCTCCAGAATAAAATCCCTGGTATCTACGCTTCTATATCCATCTGCCCATTCGGTGGTGAGAGCATCAGCCTTGCAGTTCCTCAGTAACACTGTCGCTTTGGCAGAGCAGTTTGCTCTAACTCTCCATTGACCGTTACCTTCACTATTTATCTGGAAATCAAACTGGTCTCTCTGCTTCCACCACTCAGCAATTTCACCCAACGTGGCAATCCAAACTGGAGGCTTGGCTTCCCGTGACATTTTTAGAATAGCCCCTAAAGCGCTTTCGCAAAGCTGGATTCGTTCGGGATGAAGCTGAAGCACCAGAAGCTCACCTGAGGCATACGTCCGTTGAAGCATCGCTTCCCAAATCTCAGCGATTTGTTGCTCCTTTGCTATGCCAAGCCTCTCTACTATAGCCTCATCATCGGGGATTGAAACGGGAATCTCTAACAATCCGTTTATAAAACGTGGCAGTGAAAGGTATGTTGCGGCATCACGAGGCTGATAGAAATCGAGGAGCCTTTTATACTCGCCTGTGCGTCTTTTCGGATATTTGCTTTCGTCAATCAACGGCCACCGGATTGTCTGGCTGCTGTCGTAAGCGAACTGCAGGCTGATGAGTGCTTCGAGCGTGAAACTGTTGCTGCGTAGATAGGGGGCACGAAAGCCCTTGAAAGGAATGCTGTTCACCTCAAAGACCTCGGCTGCCTTCTCAAAATGCTTTATTTGTTGTTCAAGTGGCAGCAATTTGTAGTCGACATGGACATAGCCATGCACGGCAAGCTCAGCGCCTTTTCTAACTAAGTCTCTTATCAGGTTTGGGTGCCTCTTGAGTGTTATAGCTGTTACCGCGAAGGTGGGAAAACAGTTGAATTTATCGGTTATTTCGATATATTTGTTCAATCGGTCTTCCATCCTACGCGAGGTAATACCGAAGCGACTTAATATACTTAGAATCCTTTCAAAGGTTGGACTCGCGCCTCTGGAAGCAGCCAGCGGATTTTTAAAATTCATGATATCATTCTTCTGAAGCTAGTCCTTTGTTACGTGACATCTGTCATTCAGCCAGCACAATCCTAGCTACTTTGTAATATGACGACCGGCTCCTGCCAGCCCGGGTTAATCGATTTTTCACACGGGAGAATAAGGCTGTCAGGCCGGAAAGCCGGGCTAAGAAACCCCAAAAGTCATCATTATTGCTAACACTCACTCTGCGGAGCTCATATTTATCCGTGTCATAATCATTCATACCAGGGATAGTTGAGAGACCACAACCAAACCCTGCTTCTCTTAGAATTCTCTTTGTCTCTTCGTTGAAGTCTTCCACACGTCCGTTGGGGTAAGCGAAGAACCGGACGGGTTCGCTTAGGTGGCTCTCAATTTCCCGTTTGGAAACTAAAACATCTTGCTTAGCATGCTCAGTGGACAGCTTTGACAGAATGCCGTGGCCATCGCTATGAGAACCGAAACTGATAAGCGGATCAGCGTTAAGCTCAATTATTTCGTTCCAGGAAAGTGGTGCATAGTCATCGTCAGGAGAAATATTAAAGTTGTTGCCGCACAAATTGCTTAGCTCTTCAACGATGATTTGTCTAATGTCATTGTCTACGCTCTTGCACAACTCCTTGATTTTGTAGCATGTTCTGATTTTTTCCCTCCGGCTGTTTATGGGGTAGCGAAGGGAATGTCCGTCTATTTGAATGTCAATACTCTCACGATCGTTTATATGTTCGATAGCATACTCTATCTTGTCGAACCACAACATTTCCTGAATATTGATCCATCTCGTTGCAATGAATACCGTAGCAGGTATTCCCAATGGTTTAAGTATGGGCCACGCGAGCGTATAAAAACTCCTGTAGCCATCATCGAAGGTGATGGCTATGGTACCGTTAGGTATTTCCCGACCTTCGTTGAGTAATTCTATAACGTTGGTTAAAGGCAATACATTGCGGTGTCTGGATAGGTATTCTATCTGTTTGGAGAACTTAGCAACGGCCAGATGATTACCGCCATGATTTCTAATGCCGGTAGTTCGGTCTCTTGTACTCACCCCATGATATGCTAGAATTGTGACTTTCTTGCTATTCAGAAAGAACAGCAAATTTATCAGACCGGAGTAATACGCTATCCGGAAGCCTATCCCCTTTATCGACAATCTTGGCATTTTTTGTACTTCTCAGAATTATGAATTCCGCCTTTATGGCGAACTGCTTGAAATTCAAAGGGTGTAGTAATCGAACCCCCTGCGTACTGCTTCACTAGGGTCGAAAATACCTCTGACGTCTAACAACACGGGGCGATGGTTTGATATTTGACGCAACTGTTCGAATCCCAGCGCCTTAAAGGCCTTATGAGCCACTGTCACGATTATGCAATCAACGTCTTTCACACTAGTCAAATCCGACACTGCTTCGATATCGAACTGTTCTGCTATGTTGTCAACGAGTGGATCGTATGCCAGCACGGTCAAACCATATTCCTTAAGATGCTTGATTATTTCCATAGCAGGCGACTCTCTGGTATCTGGCACATTCTCCTTGTAGGTTAATCCCATTATGAGCACCTTGGACCGTCTTATCACCTTCTCTGCATTGTTTATGGCTTTGATTGCAATCTCGGCGACATGATCTGCCATGAAGTCATTAATTGCCCTTCCTGCGAGTATGACTTGAGGATGGTAGCCAACCTCTTTTGCCTTGTACACCAGATAGTAGGGGTCCACCGGAATGCAATGCCCCCCCACCAGCCCCGGTGAAAAGGGCAGGAAATTCCACTTGGTTGATGCAGTCTTCAGCACCTCCCTGGTATTGAGGCCGAGCTTGTCAAAGATGAGTGCGAATTCATTCACCAGAGCTATGTTCAGGTCGCGCTGAATGTTCTCTATCACCTTGGCAGCTTCGGCAGTCCTGATATCTATTGCCTTGAATACCTTGGGACAAATCTCGCTGTACAACGTAAATACTAATTCGGACGTTTCCTCATCCATTCCGCTCACGACTTTGGTAACTGTTTCTAACGTGTGCTCCTCATCACCCGGATTCATTCTCTCAGGGCAATAGGCGATTTTGAAATCCCTCCCGCACTGCAACCCGGACTGCTCGAGGATTGGCCTCACAACTTCCTCGGTAACTCCCGGGTATACTGTGGATTCCAGAATTACCACTGCTCCTTTCTTGAGATTATGCCTGATGAGATGGCAAGCGCTGTCGATGTAGGACATATCAGGCTGTTTGGACTTCGTTACGGGGGTAGGAACAGCAATGATAATGAAATCGGCTTGACGCAACTGCTGTGGGTCTCCCGTAACTACAAGATTTTGTTGGCTGCCGCGCAACTCGCTCACCCTCTGGCTGTTTACGTCAAATCCAATTACTTTATGGCTCTTGGCAAATGCCTTTGCTAAAGGTATCCCGACATATCCAAGACCGAGCACAGCAACGACTGAACTGGAGAGACGTTTGGATTGTCGTTGAACTCCAAGATTACGTTGTTGGGAAGCCCTGGTTACTCCAGCGCTCCTGACATCGGTAGGCATTGCACTGACTCCTTTCGGGATGACAAATCTGCTACTTCCAAATTGGACTTCGGTCAGCGGAAATTGTAGTTCGTCGGAGGATCTCCATTATCCCTTCCCTGATTTTGTACTTTGGTCTATAACCAAAGGTTGACGCCTTTGAGATATCGGCCACACTATGTTCTACATCTCCCGCCCGCTTTTCCTGACAAATCGGGACAAGGCTCTTCCCGGTAATATCTATAATCTGTTTTGCCAAATCGCTTATCGAGATACTGTTTCCCGTCCCTATGTTGAACACCCCGGTTGCATTGCTCTCCATTGCGAGGATATTTGCCTCGACCACATCTTCCACGAACGTAAAATCTCTCGTTTGGGTACCATCACCGAAGATAATGGGGGGTTCATCATTCAGCACCCTCTTTATGAATCTCGGGATTACGGCAGCGTACTGACTATCTGGGTCCTGACGGGGCCCGTAGACGTTGAAATATCTCAAACAGATAGTGGCGAGCCCAAAGGCACTAGTGAAAACACGACAATATAGTTCTCCGGTCAGCTTTGATACTGCATAAGGAGATAAAGGGCTGGGCTTTGCCTGTTCCCTCCTTGGTAGCTCGGGAGTATCACCGTAAACCGAAGATGACGATGCGAAAGCCACCTTGGCAACCCTATTGTCTCTTGCAGCCAGAAGAACATTTAAGGTGCCTATTACATTCACTAAACTGCATCCGAGAGGGTTTTCCATGCTCCGGGGAACGCTAACCATAGCGGCCTCATGAAATACGTAGTCAGCATCCTTGAAGAGCTTTTTCAGCAATTCCAGATCTAAAATGCTTCCTTGGACGAATTCCAGTCGCCGTTCAGCGATATCTTGGGCTATGTTTTGTATTCTACCGGTGGAGAGGTCATCTATGACCGTACAATGATTATGGATAGCCAACCTTCGAGCCAAGTGAGACCCGATGAAGCCTGCCCCGCCCGTGATGATTACTTTTCTATTCTCCATAACTTCACCTAGTCTTGCGTTTACCTTCTACCCTGCATGACTTTTACTCCTGTTCTGCAGCGGATGTGCATTCTTTTACAATTGTTCCAAAGCTGGCGTGGCAACTTGCACTATAAAAACAGGGCCATCGCCACAGCTTACCAGCCCGGCCTCTACCTAAAAAAGCTTAACATGGCAAGGTTTGAAAAGGGTTTGAATTGAGTGTAAAGGAGGTTAGAATAGGCAGGAGGAAAGTTCAACAAGAACCTAGAGTGGTTGTGGTACGCGAATGCTCATGACCTTACCCCGGTATTAGTATTACCGGCTATTAGAGCCCAGCCGCCGTTTCAGCATACTCCATGGGAGCCCTACCGTTCAAGGAGCTGTGTGGCCTGACCTCGTTGTAATCCTTCTTCCAGACCTCGATAATATCCCGGGCATGTTTCAGGTTCATAAACCAGTTCTCGTTCAAACACTCGTCCCTGAGCCTCCCGATAAAGCTCTCGGCATAGGCATTCTCAATTGGCTTTCCCGGCCGAATGAAGTTCAGCTTCACACCCTTACGGTATGCCCATTCATCCAGTGCCCGCCCTGCGAATTCCGGCCCATTGTCTGTGGTAATTACGTTGGGCAATCCCCTCGTTTCAGCTAGCCTCTCCAGCACACTCACCACTCTGGCACCACCCAGAGAAGTATCTACCTCAATGACGGGACATTCCCGGGAATATTCATCCACGATGGCGAGGGCGCGAAAACGCCGACCGGTGATGATGCTGTCGGTAACGAAATCCATGGACCAGCGCTGGTTTGGCCTCTGCGGTGACGGCATCATTACCCTCGACCCGGCAGTGCCTTTCCTACGCCTCTTCCTCCTGAGCGCCAATCCCTCTTCATGATAGATCCTCTCCGTCCGCTTGTGATTAATCACCAGGCCCTCC
>Ga0209777_10005052_pt1 | contig 15365 bp, 12 predicted proteins | sample FrelakmetHBP12HB_FD_187147 | JGI IMG/M metagenome (GOLD analysis project Ga0209777, IMG submission 187147) | Freshwater lake sediment microbial communities from the University of Notre Dame, USA, for methane emissions studies -HBP12 HB (SPAdes)... | ecosystem: Environmental > Aquatic >... | reverse complement strand
CTCGCAACAATCCTCCAGCCAATTAAAATGACCACAACTAAAACAATAGCTGAGATTATTGTCAGCTTTTTTCTTTTTTTAATGAATTCTTTAAATTGGATTTTCATGATTATGATTTATTGATTAAACGCTTACATTATTATATTTCTTAACCTCATCCTTGTCAATGATTATGGTAATAAGGGCAAAAAATATTTTTTAAAAAAAATGTCTTGACAGTATTTTAGAAAAGGTTAAAATAGATACTATTAGCACTCAACTATGTAGAGTGCCAACATAAACCATAATGTTCACAAGAAAGAATAATATACTCCAGTCCATCATCGAAGAATACATCACTACATCCGAACCGGTCGGTTCCAAGGGTTTGTCTGGATTCTTCGGTTTTTCTTCAGCAACAATCCGTTCTGAAATGGCGCGATTAGAAAAAGAAGGATTGATTTGCCAGCCCCATACTTCCGCCGGCAGAATTCCGACTGAAAAGGGATTAAGAGAATATGTCGATAGCTTAAAAATCGATTTAACCAAAGGCCCTTTGGGCGACGATATCAAAAGATTTGCCGAGAAGAAAGGGATGGATAAGGTTTTAAAAGTCATATCTTCCATTGCTGGAGGCAATACCGCATTTTACATTACCCCAAAATCAATCCGCTATTATGGATTATCCGAGACTTTGAAACAAAAGGAGTTTGATGAGAAAGATAAAGTTGTGCGATTTGCAAAAGTAATTGATAATCTTCCCGATTTCGTTCAGCTTTTGGAATTTGACGAGGGTTCACCCTTGAAAGTCTATATCGGAAAAGAAAATATTTACAAATTCGCCCAGGATTTTTCTTGCGTCACCGTGTACTTTCCCTTTGGCAAAGAACTCTGTGTTTTGGGAGTTCTTGGCCCAATTCGAATGCCTTATCGCAAGATTATACCCTATCTTTTATATACAGCCGAGAATTTTAGAAATAAGAAATTAATCAGATAAGTGAGTAAGTAGTAAGCATGTAAGAATTAAGTAAATCCAAAACTTACCTGCCTACATGCTTACAACTTAATTCTGGAGGAAATATGCCCAAGAAACCGCAAACCAAAGTTAATATCGAGGAAATTATTCAAGAAAGAGACGCCAACCTCATGGGTTGGAAGCGCGCTTTAGCCGATCTGGATAATTACAAAAAACAGGTTGAGAAGGAAAAAGAATTATTTGTCTCACTCGTCAGAGCCGATGCGCTATCAAAATTGCTTCCCATTATGCATAGCTGGGAAATGGCCATGAAAAATATTCCAACCGATCAGAAAGACAGTGAATGGATTAAAGGAATCGTGGCGATTAAAAATCAGCTAGAAGATTTTTTCAAAAAGGAAGGGATAATTAGAATTGAAACGGTTGGTGAGAAATTTGATCCCAACCTTCACGAAGCCATGTTGGAAGAAGATTCCGAAGGTCCCGAAGGCATAATTCTTGAAGAATTTGAGCCGGGATACCGAATTGGAAAACGAGTAATTAAATATCCGAAAGTAAAAGTAAGTAAGAAAAAATAAAAAATCAAATGAAATTTTATAAAACAAAAACAAAAAAGTTGCTAAGCAAAAAATATAAAGAAATTTACAAAGAATCGCAGACTGCCTATAAGAAAATAGTGGGCAAATCTAAAAGGAGACCGTATGTAAGATCGGCTTACTTTAAAAAATCAAAGATATTCATCGGGCTTTTCTGGTCCCATCTGTACGAAAAAGTTGGCTGGGGGGACAGAGATAGAAAATTAAAATTATTTTCATGCGCGATTGAGCTGATTGAGAACTCCAGATATGACCCGGAATCAAAAGAGAGTCCAAATAAACAGTCGGAAATTCTACATAGATTTTTTGGAGAAACGCCTGATAATGAAAAATTTTGCGTTCAAATCAAGGAAGATAAAAGAAGCGGTGAAAAGTTCTTTGTATCAGTATTTCCTTACAAAGACAAATAAAAAGGACTCCCCGTCCAAAAGTGTAGTGTATAAACTACGGCGGAAAGCCTTTATGAATACAGTTTATATCAAATTTAAAAATATGTCAATAGAAAATGTTGTCAGGAGAAAATCCGAATCTTAATCCGAATTAATATCCGAATTTCTACGAATATTTAGAAAAGGAATTTGTGTAGATTCGGATAGAAATTCGTAGCGATTCGTATATCGCCCTTCATCGTACCTTTAATATTTTTAGACAAAAAATAAAACCACCGATCTCTCGGTGGCGTTGTGGCGTAAGAAGCACGGTGAAATGATTCGGCGGTTATTTGCCGTCATTGAAACTGAATGGCAAGCCTTCTTTTGGACCGAGTTTTGTTCCCCGTGCGGAAATGAAAATCGTGTTCCCAGTAGCCCCTTTGGTTTGCAGAAGAAATACGGCTTTGCCGTTGGTGTCAGTCAGACCTTTTCCGAATGCAGCGATCTTGACAGTGCCCGGTGCAAAGCCATTTTTCGGGTCATTCGCGTTGAGATCGGACTTGATATTAACTTTTGTATTGCAGATCGGCGTCCCGTTCTTGTCCGCAATAGTGACGATGACAATCGCACGCGGCGAATACTGATCAAGGATGAGGTCAATGCTGCTCATCGTGGCTGACACAGGCTTGTTGGAGCAGGTCGTGGCGGCGTGAGAGGCTGAGGCGATAGCGAAAATCGTGAAAATCATTACTGCCATTGCAAATTTCTTCATCTTTTCTCCTTGGGTTTTAAGCCCCCCTGGCTATAGATTTTCAATGTTCTTTTTATACTTGAATTATAGCACATTTTAACAACATTGTCAAGGACATTTTTGGCTTAAATGACAGGAAATCGTAGGGGCGACCCGGTGGGTCGCCCAAAAGAAAGAGGGCGAGTCAGCGACTCGCCCCTACGAAATACCACGACCAAATTATTCTTCAACAATGTAACAATTTAGCAATATAACAATGTAACACCAAACAATTAAAAATAATAAACCATTAATTAATAACAATATTAATAGAAAGGAAAAACTATATGAGTAAAATTATCGGAATTGACCTTGGAACCACCAACAGCGCTGTTGCTGTCATGCGTGGAGGCAAGGCGGAAATTATAACTAATGCGGAAGGGAATAGAACCACTCCCTCAATTGTTGCTGTTACTAAAACTGGTGAAAGATTGGTGGGGCAAATTGCTAAAAGACAGGCCGTAACTAACAGCGAAAATACCGTTTTTTCTGTGAAACGTTTCATCGGAAGAAGTTATAGCGACAAAGAAACCCAGAAGGATATAAAAGCTATGCCCTATCATATTGAGAAAGGGCCTAACGATAGTGTTTTAGTTAAGATGGGTGATAAGTCCTATACGTCCCCTGAAATTTCCGCTATGGTCCTATCGAAATTGAAAGCCGATGCGGAAGCATTTCTGGGCGAAAAAGTAACCGAAGCAGTGATTACCGTTCCGGCATATTTCAATGATGCGCAAAGACAAGCAACCAAAGATGCGGGCAAGATCGCCGGACTGGATGTCAAAAGAATTATCAATGAACCGACCGCTGCCGCTTTGGCTTATGGTCTAGACAAAAAAGCCAATGAGCAAATCGCTGTTTACGATCTTGGCGGCGGAACCTTTGATATTTCCATTTTGGAAATTGGCGACGGAGTCTTTGAAGTGAAGTCGACCAATGGCGACACGCATCTGGGCGGAGATGATTTTGATCAAAAAATAATTGAGTGGCTGATCGCGGAATTTAAAAAGTCGGAAGGAATTGATTTGACGACTGACAAAATGGCACTGCAAAGATTAAAAGAAGGCGCCGAGAAAGCCAAGCATGAGCTGTCTTCCAGTATGGAAACCGATATTAACATTCCATTTATCACGGCCGATGCGGCCGGTCCAAAACATTTAAACATCAAATTGACTCGCGCGCAATTGGAAAAATTAATTGGCGATTTAGTTGAAAAAACTATCGAGCCATGCAAAAAAGCTTTGAAAGATGCGGGTTTGAAAGCCTCCGACATTGATGAAGTAATTCTGGTCGGCGGCATGACTAGAATGCCTTTGGTGGTGGAAACCGTTAAAAAGTTTTTTGGCAAGCAACCCAATCAAGGCGTTAATCCCGATGAAGTGGTCGCGATTGGCGCGGGAATCCAAGGCGGAGTTTTGGGAGGCGATGTTAAAGATGTTTTACTTTTGGATGTTACCCCTCTATCTCTTGGAATTGAAACGCTAGGCGGTGTCTCGACCAAATTAATTGAAAGAAATACGACTATCCCAACATCAAAATCGCAAGTGTTTTCAACCGCGGCTGACAATCAGCCTTCAGTTGAAATTAATGTTTTGCAAGGAGAAAGAGAATTCGCTAATGACAATAAATCACTGGGCAGATTTATTTTAGAAGGAATTTTGCCAGCGCCCCGCGGCATGCCACAAGTCGAAGTCACCTTCGACCTAGATGCCAACGGAATTTTGAACGTCAAAGCAGTGGACAAAGGCACCGGCAAGGAACAAAAAATTACCATCACCGGATCTTCTGGTCTATCCAAAGAAGATGTGGAAAAAATGGCAAAGGATGCCGAGCTGCACGCTGAAGAAGATAAGAAAAAGAAAGAGATGATTGAGACCAAAAACATGGCAGAAAACATGATTTATCAAACTGAAAAAACCATTCGCGACAATGCGGATAAAATTGACGAAGCCACCAAGAAAGAGGTTGAAGAAAAAATCTCAGCCTTAAAAGAGGCAAGTAAAAATGATGATATGGAAGATATTAAAAAGAAAACGGATGAGCTCATGCAATCCGCGCAAAAAATTGGGGAACAGGTTTATAAAGCTTCTCAAGAAAAAACTAAAACCGAAGAAAATCCGCCCAAGGCGGACGAGGAGCCAAAAAAGGACGAGGGACCGATAGAGGGAGAATATCAAGAAGGGAAATAAGTTATAAAATTAAAAGTTATAAAGTTCATAAAGTAAATTCAGAATTTTGGATTCAACTTTCTACTTTATAACTTTATAACCTGATGAACTCCGCTTTTTGCCTCCGGCAAAAAGCGGTTGCACCTTTTAAATTTATGGAATAAAATCAAGACAACCTCCGCCAAGGCGGGATAAATATAAATAAAAATAAAACTATGAACAAGCGTTTATTGATTATTGCCGGCGTCTTAATTGTTATCGCCATTGGACTGTTTGTCGCGTCTAAGTATGTCTTTAACAAAAGCAATGTGACGCCAGCCGCAACTCAAACAACTACTCCCCAGCCAGTCGCCAATTCGACTGTTACTCCCGTTGCCTTTCCTTTGAGCGATGCAGATGTGGCGGCTTTAGAATCTCAAGGGTCCAAAGAATATGATTTTGCTTTCAGTAAAGCTAAAGAATGGAGAAACGATTGCGCTCCCGTAGCCGTAGTAATTAAATATGCCGGCAGTATTGATATTAATAATGGCAAGAGCACTTACGTCTTTTTATCTCCCTCTCTGCCGGATTATTATTTTACTTTGACGCTCGATCAAGCCAAAAATGCTAAGGGCGAAAATAATTACGAAAGAGTTTTAAATTTCAAAGCCGATTATTTCTTGCCTCAAAATAGCGTTGTGCTGCCGCTGAAATATTGGGCGATTAATTACGTGGACGCTTTAAAAAAAGCGGATGATTCGGGCGGTAAAAATATCCGATCCGCCAATAAAAACTATGATGTTAATCTAGTTCTATCGGAACAACAAGGGGGATTGCTGCTCTGGGATGTCGAATATCTGGTTAATGGCAATAAATTATACAGCACCACCTTTGATGCGTATCAGGGAAAAGTACAGTAAATAGAAAAACTCAAACTGAAAATAAAAAGTGGGTTTCGGCTCACTTTTTTGATTAAAATTACAAGCACAAAATTCCAAATTACAAACAATAATCAATTTTCAAATTCTAAATTCCAAACTTTTGAATTTTGGTCATTGGAATTTGTTTGTGATTTGTAATTTGAGATTTGGGATTTAAAATTTACAAAATGAGCAAGGACTATTACAAAATACTGGGTATTTCTAAATCGGCTTCCACCGATGAGATTAAGCGTGCCTATAAAAAAATGGCAGTCAAATATCATCCGGATGTGAATAAAGAGAAAGGCGCTGAAAGTACGTTTAAAGAAATTAATGAAGCCTATCAAGTCCTTTCCAATCCGCAAAAAAAAGCTAATTACGACCAGTTTGGATCAGCTGATATGGGTGGAGCCGGATTTAACCAATCCCAAGGATTTGGTGGATTCGATTTCTCTAATTTTTCAACCGAAGGACTAGGTGGATTTGAAGATATTTTTGATGTTTTTTTTGGCGGAGGAAGAAATAGAAGAAGAAAAGAAAATAGAGGCCGCGATGTCGAAATTATCATTGAGCTAGATTTTAAAGAAGCGGTTTTCGGCGTCGAAAAAGATATTTCCTATTCTGTGATGAGCGCTTGCCCTGATTGCCATGGAGCCGGTGGAACAAATTTAAAAAATTGTTCCCAATGCGAAGGGTCTGGACAAATTACCAAAACTCAAAGAACGATTCTAGGTTCTTTCGCGCAAACCGTTATTTGTCCGGGTTGCCATGGCCGTGGAGAAATTCCGGAAAATACTTGCCGGAAATGCGGAGGCACTGGCAGAACTCGTCAAACCAAAAATCTTAAAGTCAAAATTCCGGCCGGCGTCAATGACGGTTCAGCCATTCGAATTGCCGAAGGCGGGGAAGCCGGAGAAGATGGCAATGGCGATTTATATTTAAAAATTAAAGTTCGGCCTTCCCAAGAATTTGAAAGAGAAGGTTCTAATATTTTTAGCGAAAAAGAAATTCCCTATTCATCGGCTGTGTTGGGAGGCAAAATCAATATTGAAACGATCGATGGCCCAGTGATTTTAAATATTCCCGCCGGAACCGCATCTCATACTGAATTTAAGTTGCGTGGCCGTGGCGTGCCAATTCCTAATCAAAGAAATATCCGCGGCGATCATTTGGTAATGATAAAAATCAGAGTACCAAAGAAATTATCGAGAGAGGAGAGAGATATATTGGAAAAATTAAAAAATATAAATTCATAATTTTCAATTTCCAATTTTCAATTCTCAATGAATTTTCAATGATTCAATGAATCAAAATTGAACCTGCCTGCCAGTAGGCAAGAATTGTAAAATTGTGTCATTGATTGAAAATTGAAAATTGGGAATTGAAAATTTTCCCTGCCCTTGACACCAAAATCTAGAATGCTATTATTAACTTAACAATACAAATTAAAATAAAAACTTATGACCGCATCCTGGGATCTTTTCATCATTATCTTTTTTATCATCGCGATTATTTTTGGGATTAGTATGGGCCGCGAACGCTCCATGGTCGGCGTGATTGCCGCTTATATTGGCTTGGTCGTCTCGAATATTGCCGGCAATGCGATTTATAATGCTTTGGGGGGCGGAGTAGGCGCGCAAATGGGCAGCACTCTAACTCTAACTGCCAGTCCTTCGCCTTTTTTTATTAAAGCGGGAATTTTTATTATCGTTTTAGTTTTATTAATTATCAAAGGAGATTTCTTAAAGCGTGCCAATACTTCTCACGCGGGATTTTTTTCCATTATTGCCAGCGGACTTTATAGCTTTTTAAATGCCGGCATAATTATTACCGCCTTAGTTTCTTTCCTTTCCGATGCTCAGCGAACCGATTTATTGACTCAATCTAATTACATTAATTTGATTCAGCAATATCAAGTCTGGTGGATGGTTGTCCCTGTATTATTGATGATCGCACTAGGATTTAAAGAAAAAGAAGTAGTGTAGGAGATAGGAGATAAGAAATCAAGAAACTAAAAAATTAAGAAAATTAAAAAAGACAACTTAATTGTCTTTTTGTTTTGAAAATTTTTTCTTGAAAAAGAAGTTATTTTATGATAAGATATTAAAAGCGAAAAAATCTATACCATAAAAATATAATAGTAGGATTTTTTCGCAAAAGGAGCAGTTGCGGAATGCTTGTAAGAAAAATTTCATTAGAAATTTTTATGAAGAGCATGGAGCGAACTGCGACGTAGGCCCATAGCTCAGCCCGGTTAGAGCACCTGCCTTTTAAGCAGGGTGTCGTGGGTTCGAATCCCACTGGGCCTACTTTTTATTTTACTTTTCATCTTTTTGTGCTAAAATATTAGTTAGATAACGAACTTTTACAAAATGTGAAAAATCCTGCTTGCCAAGCAGGTTAAAAAAAATAGGCCTTACCAAGGCCAAAAGGAGTGTGTTTTATGTTACAGAATGAGGGTGTTTGGAAGTTGTTGGAAAGAATGGAAGCATCCATTGAAATGGCAGAAAGATTACGAAAAATGAGAAAGGAGAAGGGAGAGATTAAAGCCTTTACGGATCAAGAATTGGGAACTATTTATGCCTATATGTGCGAGTTTCGAGAAACCCTTCGAGATTCGCTGGACCAGATTCTACCGACTCAATTCCAAAGCGATATTTTCAGAATCATGGACAGAGATTACACTGATCCTGATAAGGTCATGTGGATTTTTGACCTTTTCCCCTTAGAAAAAATAAGAGAGAGGTGCGTCAATACTTTGTGTTTTCATGATGGCCGTGATACATCTTTTCAAGAGGTGATAGAGTGGACAAAAAGAAGAGTCCCGGTGCTTCTCCAAAGCAAAATTCACTTTGAAAAAGATTTGGGTAGAAAACTCTTAGAAAGGATGATTTTTGAAACTGAGAAAGACTGCAAAGCCGATTGCCTGGAATTTGCGCTTCAATGTCATGATAGCAATTGGATATCTGAACGCGAAGTATTCAAACTTTTAAGCAATGCTTTGCAAAAAAACCCTTCTCTTTATTGGCTCACGCCTTCGGTCCGGATTTTTATCAATCGCATGCTGGAAGAAGTGAAACCCGGCAATTACTGGGATTTTGCATGGATTGAAACCCAAAGAGCCATCCGCCATATAGTTAGACAGAAGGATGTAACTTATCTTCCGCGCATTGAAAAAATTCTAAGCTGGCATACCAAGGGGACCATCGTATATAAAGACTACAATGCCGAAGATGTTTTTCTTCTCCCTCGGAACCAGACAGACTTGCAGACGGCCGTTGATGCATTGAAAAACGCTAGAGAAATTCAGTGGCCGCGATGCAGTGAACTTGTGGTAAAACTAAGTAAAATTGCAGATCTTCGCGGTGGAGTAGATGTTGATTTCAGTTTCATGAATGATAGCGGGAAATGTATTCTCCATGAAAAATCCGTTTATGAGCTAGAAATTCAAGTGAGCTTCCGCCTTAAAGCCAAAGGTGAGATGGAAAAATTTAAAACTTTTCTCCAAAAATCCTTTATCATCTGGGATGGTGAAGGATTCGAGAAGGCTGAACCGCTTGTCCCATCATCGCGAAAAAAAGAGCAGGATTTTTACTACATACATCCTGTCGAATCTTCTTTCACTCAGTCCGATTTCAACCCTTTAATATTCTTCGCTGGTTTCAAAGTCACGCCGACGATGGGGAATAACCGCTTTTCTCTTCAGTTTGATTTGGGTGGCAAAAAAGATAAATGCGAAATGGAATTTATGGGGTATGTGATTGTGGGAGAGGAAAAGCCAGCTAAAAAAGATTAATTTTTTATTCAAGCTATTTTTAAAGCGCTCATTCTATGAGCGCTTTTTTATTTGTCTTTTTTTTCAAGAAAAAATATTGTAAGATAAATAAAATACTATTCGTAATTAAATAGTATTCGCATCAATTCGTTTAATTCGTATTATTAGCATAACAACATTATGAAAATAAAATTCATGGGCGGGACAGGCCGAGTAACCGGTTCTTGTTTCCTGCTTGAAGTCGAAAACCAAAAAATTTTAATTGACTGCGGTCTTTTTCAGGGAGACGCCGCTAGCCGGGGCAAGAATCACGAGCCTTTTGCTTTTAATCCTAACGAAATTGAAGCGCTGCTCGTCACTCATTCCCATATTGATCATATCGGACGAGTTCCTAAATTATTTCGCGCTGGATTTATCGGGCCAGTTTATTCAACCAATCCTACCCGCGATTTTGCCGAAATCTTTTTGGAAGATACGCTGAAATTATTAAAAGACGAAATCCGGAGAAAGCCGGGGCATGAACTGATTTGGGACAAAGTCGATTTGAAAAACGCGCTCGATCATTGGAAGGGTTATGATTATCATCAAAAATTTAAGCTGGGCAATATTGAAATTGAATTTTTAGATGCCGGCCATATCTTAGGCTCCGCTATGATAAAAGTTATAGCCGAAGGAAAAACGCTTATTTTTTCCGGCGACTTGGGCAATCCGCCCGCGCCCATTATTGAGGATACCGAAAAAATTGGCCAAGCCGACTACTTAATCATGGAAACGACTTACGGGGATCGAATCCATGAAAAATCCGAGGAACGCGTGGAAAAATTAGCTCAAATTCTAGCTGAAGTCGAGGCAAAGCAGGGCGTCCTGCTAATACCGGCCTTTGCCATGGAAAAAACTCAGGAGCTGCTTTATGAATTAAATAATCTTTCCAATGAGAAAAAAATCGGACAAATTTCTTTCTTTGTGGATAGCCCCTTAGCCATCCGCGCCACCGCTATTTACAGCAAATATGAAAATTATTTCGATAAAGATGCCAAGGAAATTATTAAAACCGATGAAGAAATTTTTGATTTTCCCGGCCTGACACTCTCGATGACTTCCTCTCAATCCCGCCAAATTGCGAATACAAAAAATCCCAAAGTCATTATGGCGGGTTCCGGCATGAGCACCGGCGGCCGGATTTTAGGGCATGAACAACTTTATCTGCCTGATCCCAATAATGCCATTCTTTTTGTCGGCTTTCAAGTCAAAGGAACCTTGGGTCGCCGAATCAAGGATGGAGAAAAAAATATCCGCATCATGGGTGTGGACACAGAAGTCAAAGCTGAGGTCAAAGAAATTTCGGCTTATTCTTCTCATGCCGATCAAACCAAGTTAATGGAATTTATTGAAAGTGCCATCCAGGATAATGCGAAGCCCGCCAAAGTTTTTATGATCCACGGAGAGGTGGAATCGTCCGCAATTTTCGCTGAGAAAGTTAAAAATGAACTGCAGATTGAAACGCATGTGCCGGTGGAGAATGAGGAAATAATTCTATAAATATCAAATAACAAATTACAAATAACAAACAAATTCCAAATTACAATTTCCAAAAATTTTGAATTTTGGTCATTGTGATTTGTTTGGGACCTGCCTGCCGGTAGGCAAGGTTTGGTGCTTGAAATTTGGAATTTATAAAATACAATGCTTAAATTAAAACAATTATTTTTTATTGTCTGCCTATTCCTGCTGATTACCCCTTTCTATCCCGCTAGAGCTAGCGAAATATCAGCAAAGGAATCTTTTTTGGTTAAATCAAAAAACACGATTTCAACTGAAACCGATTTAAAGTCATTAGGTATTGCGGAATTTAAAAAAATTAATAATTTGAATTTCTACGAGATTGAAACGACGCCAGAAAATATAAGCTTGTTAGCGGAAAAAGATTCGACCGAATTTATCGAAAAAAATAATAAGGTCAGAATCTCTCAAACTCCGAATGATCCTTATTTTTCCAATCAAACCTATTTGCAAGACTCCAATATTATTAACGCCTGGAATGTAACCTCCGGATCACCAAATATTATTGTGGCCGTTATCGATACTGGCGTGGATTATAACCACGAAGATCTGAAAAATAAAATTTGGACTGGCGCCAACGGTTATCATGGCTATGATTTCGTCAATAGCGATACAGATCCCATGGATGACAATGGACATGGTACCATGGTCGCTGGCATTATTGCCGCGGAAAAAAATAATGGAATTGGAATCGCGGGAATTGCGAATGTAAAAATAATGGCGATTAAATCCGTACCGGAAAGCGGGGAAGGAGATGTGGCGGATTTAGCTCGCGGCATAGTTTATGCCGCGGATAATGGCGCCAGAGTAGCCAATGTCAGCTTGGGATTAGCGGAAGAAAGCACCGTTCTCGATGAAGCGATCGATTACGCCAAAGAAAAAAATTGCCTGATTGTAGCCGCCAACGGCAATGCCTACCGGCCTTTTATCGATAATCCGGCCAGGAATCCCGATGCGATTGGCGTTTCCGCCGTCAATGCTAATGATGTCCATGCCAGCTATGCCAATTATGGTTTTGGAACCACTATCTCAGCTCTGGGCAACAATATTTATTCTACCAGCTGGAATACCATCAATGCTTCCAATCTTTACGCTTATGAAAATGGCACTTCCTTTGCCGCGCCTCAAGTAACGGCTGCGGTAGCCTTGTTGTTATCAATGGATTCATCCTTAACACCCGGCCAATTAAAAAAAAGAATTGAATCATCAGCCAAAAAAATTCTTTTTATGACGGATTTAAACTATGATGAAGAATACGGCTATGGAAAATTGGATGCGCTTTCGGCCTTAAAATACGATGTTTTTCCTCCGGAAGCTAATTTGAATATTTATAAAGATGCTTATGGCATCTATAATATCAAAGGGCAAATTATGGATGACAAAAATTCTACCAATACCGATGTTTCGACCGATATTCCCGACAGCAATATTGGCTTGGTCCGCTATCAAGCCGGTCCATCCGGATCATGGACAATTTTAAATAATAATCCTGTCGAATCGCTTAATGTTGATTTCAATTTAAGTTTTTTATCCACTGAAAATCAGGTGATTAACTTTGAAATCAATGATACAGCCGGCAATAAAAAAACGGTGAGCTTGAGTACGGCCAATGCGGTTCTTTCCGCTCCGATTTCTCATAATCTCAATGATTATCAATCTGAATTAGTCGACCAGAGCGCTTATGTTAATGCTTCGCCCAATCAAACTACTAATATGAATTTGGTTTTTAAGAATACCGGCAATACCGTTTGGAATAAAAATACGGTTCATCTAGGTACCACTCATCCGATGGATAACCCGAGCGCTTTCGCCGATTCTTCTTGGTTGTCCAACAATCGCATCTCTATGCAAGAAGATTCGGTGCCAATCAATGGGTTAGCTCATTTTAATTTCACCATCACCGCTCCGAATGGTCTTTACGGCAGTTTCAACCAATATTTTAATTTGGTCGCCGAAGGCATTGGCTGGCTGAAAGACATGGGGATTTATTGGAAAATAAATATTACTCAGCCTTCCTATCATGCTACTTTTATTGATCAAAGTCCCTATATAACTATGAATGTAAATGAGGAAAAACCTTTTTGGGTTGAATTTCAAAATTCGGGATCAGCGGCTTGGAACTCTAGTAATGTTTCATTGGGAACCAGCAAACCGCAAGATCGAAGCAGCTCTTTTTATGATTCAGCGGCTAACTCCGGTTGGAAATCGGATAATCGAATTAGCATGAGCCAAGCTACAGTTGCACCGGGAGAAACCGTAAAATTTAACTTCACTGCCAAAGCTCCTCCAGCACCGGGAGTTTATTATGAAAACTTCCGCCCCGTCGCCGATGGGGTTACTTGGATGGAAGACTATGGACTTTTTTGGAAAATTACCGTGAACTAAAAAATAATCCTGAGAATCTTTTAATCCTGTGAATCTTGCCTGTCCGCCTTTGGAGGGGTTCTATTTTCCTTTAGCTAAAACTATTCCCCAGACACTTCTCGCTCCATTTTGTTTTAAAACCCGGGCACATTCCTCCAACGTCGCGCCGGTTGTGGTAACATCGTCAACTAATAAAATATTTTTATCTTGTAGGGACAAGGCATGCCTTGTCCCTACGTTGTGAACAGCAAAAACATCTTTTAAATTATTTAATCTTTCTTCCCGATCTAATTCCGCCTGCGGAACTGTAAACTTTTTTCTAACCAAAATGTTTTTCGCAATATGTTGGTTCAAAGCTCCTGCTTTGAACCTTAATGTACCTCTATGTATTTTAACAATCTCTTTCGCCAAAATTTCTGCTTGATTAAATCCTCTCTGCCTCAATCTTTTTTTATGCAAAGGAACTGGGATAACTATATCAAATTCTGGAACTATTCCGGACTTGTTTTCCAACTTAATGCTTGCTAACTTACCGCTTACCAACTTACCTAATATTCCCCCAATATCAGAAATCCCGTTGTATTTAAATTGGTGAATCGCTTCTTTTAAAACCCCTTCGCCAAAATTGGCGCAAATAAAAATACCGTCCAATGAAAATTTATTTTTGCAATAAAAATCATCACCCTGCGGGTGATCACCCGTAGGGTGACAAAACTCACCAACTTCCGTTGGTCGTCGGCATTCCGGACAAAAGGGTTGCTTAATGATTTCAATTGTCTTCAAGCAATCATTACAAATCCATCTTATGTCGGCTCCACATCCCACACAGATGCGGGGGAAGAGCAGACTAGCCAAAAAACTTTTTGTAGAAAAATAAAATTTTTTTAACATCCCGGTAGTAGAAATTTAGAATTAATAAATTGCGCGGTAGCGCTTTCTAAATTTTCACTACCGGGCATAAAAATATTTTACCACAAATAAAAAATGAGGCCGTGTAAAATTTACACGACCTCTATTGTTGATATGATCGATCCCGACAAGCGGGGTTATTTCTTTTTGCTATTCCAGAAAGCCATTCCATGAAGACCCTCGTCAAGGGAAGCGGACGAATCGCTCGCTGCTTTCCTCGCCAACGACGCCGCGATAACGGTTATGTTTACACAAAACCGAGATCCGGCCACTTCCGTCGCATCCACTAACGTATAGTGATTCCAGTCCTGTGTGATCGACTGGGGGACGGCCTCTAATTTGAAGCATTCCCGGTAGCTACCGGAAGAAACGTTCATCCCCGACAGAGAGAAATACAGCTGGGTAGTATCACCGGGCATGACATCTGTGTAGGACGAAATATCCGACACCACCGTGGCATCGTACCACGATTTATCTTTGAAAAAAATCGAACCCGTCGAGTTTTCCGTCACCATATAAACCCTTTTTAGGGGGCTTGACATATTGTACCACGGAATATTCCCGACGTTTTTAACTCTGACATATCCGGAGCCGAATCCGTAGAAGGTATCGCCGGAGACAACGGTGATCGCAGTATCCTGATCCACCTTCGCCGCGTAACTCGGGACGAAATCGTTGCTAACAATATCAATTTTCGCCGACGCATTCGGCCAAGCGTCGGAAGTAACGTAATCGCTATTATCCACTGATGCATTGACTGTCAACGACTCGATACTTCCGGAAGGAACCGTAAAACCCAGCGTTGATAAATCAATCTTGGCCAAAGCCATAGAGTGATCGTCTGTGAGCACTGTAATAATCGGCCCTAACTGAACATCCTTGTCCCATATCCGGAAAGATACCGGAACGCCCGGGAAGTTGCATGGAGCATAACCGCCCCCTCCGCCTGAGGCGGAACGAGCAGTGCCGTAGGAACCG
>Ga0209777_10005051_pt1 | contig 15369 bp, 14 predicted proteins | sample FrelakmetHBP12HB_FD_187147 | JGI IMG/M metagenome (GOLD analysis project Ga0209777, IMG submission 187147) | Freshwater lake sediment microbial communities from the University of Notre Dame, USA, for methane emissions studies -HBP12 HB (SPAdes)... | ecosystem: Environmental > Aquatic >... | reverse complement strand
TCCCCAATATACTTGCGGCGCGTAGCTTCAAGGACATTGTCGACGCCATAGTCACCGCCCACAAGAAGAAGAAGATGGTGATCTTTATGATGGGCGCTCACGTGATAAAGTGCGGGCTGTCGCCCATAGTCATAGATCTGATGAAGAGAGGCATCGTAAAACATGTAGCCTTGAACGGCGCCGGCATAATACACGATACGGAAGTGGCGATGATAGGCAGGACGAGCGAGGATGTTGGCGAAGGCATAGTAGACGGCTCATTCGGGATGGCCCAGGAGACGGCGTCCTTCATAAACGGAGCCATAAATTACGGATTCAGGAACGGCATAGGCATCGGCGAAGCGGTCGGTTCGCGGATAATGAAGTCGAGATCCCCGTGTAAAGATAATAGCATCCTCGCGGCCGGATACAAACTGGGAGTTCCCGTAACGGTGCATGTAGCGATAGGGACGGACATAATCCATCAGCATCCAAGCGCTAACGGGATGGCGATAGGCGAGGGCTCTCTGTTGGATTTTAAAAGTTTTATTTACAGTGTTTCTAAATTAGGTAACGGCGTAGCGGTCAATATAGGGTCCGCCGTAATATTGCCGGAAGTATTCCTGAAAGCCGTTACGGTCGCGCGCAACCTCGGGTATAAAACGCATAAATTCACAACGGCGAACTTCGATATGATAAGCCAGTACAGGCCCCATCAGAACGTGATCCGAAGGCCCACATCCACCGGAGGCAGGGGATACAACATTACGGGCCATCACGAGCTCATGATACCGCTTCTTTACCGTTCAATTATAGAAAAGGTCTAAACATGAATCCCGTTAGAAATAATGGATCTAAAATATTATGTTCAAAGATTTCTAACGGGATGAAGATAAGTGATTTTAATAGACTCAAGAACATAATAGGAAATTTCAAGAAAGCCAAAGTTCTCGTTGTGGGCGATATCATACTCGATGAATTCATATGGGGTGACGTCTCGCGCATCTCTCCCGAAGCGCCGGTGCCTGTGGTATGGGTTAAGAGAGAGAGCGTTATGCCGGGCGGCGCTTCGAATGTCGCCAATAACTTGAGCTCTTTGGGCGCTCATGTATATCTTGCCGGAGTTATAGGCAACGACAAACGCGGCGCCATATTGAAAAGCGAGCTTGAAGGGAAGAATATAGATGTGAGCGGCGTCGTAGTGGACCCGTCAAGGCCCACCACGTTGAAGACCCGCGTTGTCGCGCATCATCAGCAGGTGGTGAGGATCGACAAAGAAAGAATAGGCGGTTTAAACGACGACATGATAAAGCGCATCATAAACAACACGAAGCGTATTATCGAGAAGATAGATGCTGTTATCATAGAGGATTACGGCAAGGGAGTGATCACGCCTAGATTATTGAAAGAGATAGTCCCGTTCGCTAAGGCGCGCAAAAAGATAATATCGGTAGATCCCAAGGAAGAGAATCTAAGGTACTACACCGGCATAACGCTTATAACACCAAATAACCAGGAAGCGTCAAAGGCCGTAGGTTTTGAGATTAAAGACGCCGTTACGCTGAAGAAAGCCGGGCGGGCTATGTTGAAGAAATTCAAATGCAAAATAGCCCTGATAACGCTGGGTGAGAACGGGATGGCGGTCTTCGAAAAAGATAAACCCATGAAGCATATACCGACTGTAGCGCAGGATGTATTTGATGTCTCGGGCGCGGGTGATACAGTGATAGCCAGCTATACCCTTTCTCTCGCTTCAGGCGCTGACCCCTTGCAGGCCGCGCATATTTCAAATTGCGCCGGAGGGATCGTCGTAGGCAAAGTGGGAATAGCCGTAGTCGCTCCGGAAGAACTTATAGATAGAATAAATAGGGAGAGGATCAAATGAACCCCGCCCCTTCTTATATTCCTATATATAGGAGATGGGATTTTGGGCGAGGAATGCAGTTATGGTTTATAATAAATTAAACTTAAGATTTAAATAAGAAAGGAAGGGGCGGGGTGAAGGCAATAGGTGTTATCCCGGCGCGTTGGGGCTCAACAAGATTTGAAGGTAAGGTTCTGGCGGATCTATTGGGTAAACCGGTGGTCCAGCATGTATGGGAGAGTGCGAAAAAGGCTAAGGCTCTGGATGATCTTGTGGTGGCATGCGATGATGAAAGAATAATGAAGGTGGTCGAATCTTTCGGTGGAAAGGCGGTCTATACATCCGTGGATCAGCCCTCCGGCACCGACAGGTTGGCCGAGGCAGTTAACCCTGTGGATGTTAAGATAGTCGTCAATATACAGGGAGATGAGCCGCTTGTAAAGCCCATAATGATCGACAACCTTGTGATGGCCCTTGAGAATGAGAAGGTCGCGCAGATGGCTACCATGGTGAAAAGGATAGAGGATGACGCCGAGCTCACAAATTCCAATGTCGTCAAAGCCGTATTCGATAAGAACGGTTACGCTATATATTTTTCAAGATACGCCATACCTTATAATAGAACAAGCACCACCAGTAAAGAAAAGAAGCCGGTCTACTATAAGCATATAGGCATGTACGCGTTCACTAAAGATTTTCTCTTCACGTTCAGGAACCTGCCGAAGTCGTCCCTGGAGAACGCTGAGAAACTTGAACAGCTGCGCGTTCTCGAATACGGCTATAAGATAAAAGTAGTCGAGACGAAGTTCGATACAGTAGGCGTCGATACGCACGAAGATCTTATGAAAGTGAAAGAGATAATGCTCTCGGAGAGGCGGCGATAAGACTGTTATGCCGGCAACAAAAGAGGTCAGGATAGGCAATATTAAGATAGGCGGCGATAACCCTCTCGTCCTTATAGCCGGGCCATGTTCTATAGAATCCGAATCGAGCGCGATGCGCCACGCCAAGGCCTTAAAAGATATCACCGGGCGCCTCGGCATCTCATTTATATATAAAGCTAGTTATGATAAAGCAAACCGCACTTCGATAGATTCTTTCCGCGGGCCCGGCCTTAAGAAAGGTCTTAAGATATTAAAGGATATTAAAGAAAAACTGGGTGTAGCGGTATTGTCGGATGTCCACTGTAGGGAAGACGTGAAAGAGGTTGCCGGGGTGCTCGACATGATCCAAATACCGGCATTTCTCTCCAGGCAGACGGATCTTATCCTTGCCGCTGCGAAGACGGGTAAGGCCGTGAATATCAAAAAGGGGCAGTTCTTGGCACCTTGGGATATGCGCCATGTGGTCAGGAAGATAGAGTCCGCGGGGAATAAGAATATAGTGCTTACCGAAAGAGGCGTCAGCTTCGGTTATAATAATCTTATTAGCGACTTCAGGTCTATTCTTATAATGAAGGATCTCGGTTATCCGGTAGTATATGATGCAACTCATTCCGTGCAGATGCCGGGCGGGCTGGGTGGCTCATCAGGCGGCGAAAAGCGTTTTATCCCGTACCTTTCCATGGCGGCTGTGGTCTGCGGGGTCAATGGTATATTTGTAGAAGTTCACGAGGATCCCGATAAGGCGTTGAGCGACGGGCCTAATATGGTTAAACTGGATGAGCTTGAAGCTATGCTCATTAAGTTAAAGAGGATAGAGAGGGCCTGCCAAACAGCCGGCAGGTAAACGGCAAAGTAATGTCTCAAGGAATAGCTAAAAGGGTATTACGGATCGAGCGGGATGCCCTGTCGAGCTTGATAGGCAGGATAGACTCAAACTTTGAAAAGACTGTCAACGCCATCTACAGGATAGAAGGAAGGGTTATAGTTACAGGCATGGGTAAGCCCGGTTTTATCGCTCAGAAGATATCGGCCACGCTTTCTTCTACGGGAACGCCTTCGTTATATCTGCATCCCGCCGAGGCTTTACACGGAGACCTGGGCAGAGTTACGAAGGATGATCTAATACTCGCTCTATCCAATTCGGGCGAGACGGAAGAGGTGGTGAAGTTTCTGCCTATAGTAAAAAAGATCGGAGCCAAGCTTGTGGCTATGGTAGGCAATACCGGCTCGACTTTAGCTAGAAATGCGGATTATATAATAAATACATCGGTCAAGCGGGAGGCATGCTCGCTCGGCCTGGCGCCCACGACTTCAACGACCGCAATGCTCGCGATGGGTGATGCGCTTGCAGTTGCGTTATTGGAGAAGAAAGGATTTAAGGCCAAAGATTTTGCTCTATTTCATCCCGGCGGCATACTTGGGAAACGCCTGATATTGACGGTAGGAGATATCATGAGAAAAGGCAGGGATAACCCTATAGTAAATGAGAACTATACGGTAAAGAGAGTCCTCTTGGCGATAACGAAAGCCCGCGCCGGAAGCGCCAGCGTCGTAGATGCCAAGGGTAAGCTCACCGGCATATTTACGGACGGAGACTTAAGGCGCCATCTTGGGTCACAGCCGGATCTCATAAATAAAAAAGTTAAAGACTTCATGACCAAAAATCCCACAACTATAAAGAAAGAGAAGTTGGCGGCAGAGGCGTTCGATCTACTCCGCTCCAGAAAGATAGATGAGATCCCGGTGGTCGATGATAAGAAGAGGCCCGTAGGGCTCATCGACGTGCAGGATCTCCTGAAGGCCGGCCTTGTATGATAAGTAACGAGATAGTAGATAGGGCGCGCCGTGTAAAATTGCTTATAACCGATATCGACGGTGTCATGACCGACGGCCGTATCGTATATAGCGTTTACGGCGATGAATTAAAGTTCTTCGATGTGACGGACGGCTTCGGCATATCGCTTCTTAACAGGGCCGGCATAAAGACCGTGATAATCACCGCGAAGAAATCGCGCATTGTAAAATTGCGGGCTCGCGACCTGAAAGTCACAAAGGCCTACGCGGGCTTTACCGATAAGCGCGTACCTTTTAATGATGTGCTAAAAAGATTTAAGATTTCCGCGGAAGATATCTGTTTCATAGGCGATGACCTTATAGATGTGCCGATACTGAAGAAGGTAGGGTTCGCCGTATCGGTCCCGAACGGCATGGAAGAGACAAAAGCGGCAGCCCACTATATCACCGCCAAGCCCGGCGGCCGCGGGGCCGTGCGCGAGATTTGCGAGCTCATCCTCAAATCCCAGGACAAGTGGGCCCAGGCAACATCCCGATACTTCGAGTAATTTTTTCACCTCACCCTTAGACGGAACCCCCGGTGGCCGCCCTCCGCAACATTCTTGACAAGGATATAATATTATTATATAGTTATATCTCTTATGCAATATAAATACAGGAGGTACTTCCTATATTACCTCGGAAGATTTGCCGCGGCTCTGTTTTATCTGCTGCCTATCAGGGCCTGTTCTAATATCGCAGCGTTCTTCGGCAGATGCGCTTTTTACCTTCTTCCCAAATATAGAAAAATAACGATAAAGAATCTTACTAATGCTTTCGGTAAGGAGAAGTCCCCGGAGGAGACCAGGCGTATAGCGATAAAGGTCTTTGAGAACCTGGGCAGGAACGCCGGCGAGCTTATCAATTTTCCCAAGATAAACAAGAAAAATATAGACAAGCTTATCAGAGTAGAAGGCCTTGATAAAGTCGACCGTTCATTTGCTGATGGCAAGGGGACGATCATTCTCGCGTCCCATTTCGGGAATTGGGAACTTGTCGGGCTTATCTTCAGGATAAAGGGCTATCCGGGATATACGATAGGCAGGAAGATATATTTTCACAAATATGATAATTGGCTGAATCGCCTTAGGAGAGCGCAGGATATAAATGTCATATACCGAGACGACTCTGTGCGTAAAATGCTCAGAGTCCTGAAAGATAATAAAATATTGGGCATAGTGGCCGATCAGGACGTTGATTCAGTGGAGGGCATCTTTGTGAATTTCTTTGGGATGAACGCTTATACGCCGGTAGGGCCTGTGGCATTGGCTCGCGCTGCCGGAGCGAGCCTTATACCGACTTTTATGATACGCGAAGGCCTATGTCATCGTTTTGTCATAGAGAAACCTATAAAGCTTGTCGATACAGGCAATAAAGAGGCGGATATAGTGACCAATACGCAGAAGTGGTCGGATATAGTAGAGTCGTATATAAGGCGCTATCCGGAGCAATGGGTGTGGATGCACCGCAGGTGGAAGACGCAGAAAGTCAATTAATATGAAGAGATACTTGATATACTTATTGATGATAATGACGCTTATAGTAACTGGCTGTGGGAGGAAAGAGCCGCCAAAAGTCGAACCCGCAGCGAGCGCGCAAGCCGAAAAAGGGGATAATGCCAAGGGAGGAAAATCCGATGGTGTTCAACATAAGGTTCTGTCATTCAATCTCGAGGGGATGACCGAAAAAGGCGAAAAGAAGTGGGAGGTAGTAGGCAGGACCGCAAAATCGATATCGGAGAACGAAGTGCGGCTTGGACATATAGTGGCAAAGACCTACGGCAGCGAAGAGGCAGTTATTACGGCAGACCAGGGAGTTTATGATAAGTCAAAAAATAATGTGAAGCTCCATCAGAACGTGGTAGCGACCATCGAAAATGCAGGCGCGACCTTAAAGGAACAGATGGGCCTTTCGACGCTTCCCGGAGATCCTTCAAATGGTAATGCCGCAAAAGATGAGGTATCCAAACCGAAAGAGAAGAAGAAGATAATAATAACATGTGACGGAGAAGTTGAGTTCGATTACGTTAAGAACTTGGCGTACTTCACGGATAATGTGAAAGTAAAGAGCTCCGACGGCGATATAGACGCCGATAAGATCACCGTAGACCTTAATCCGGGCACAAAGAAGATAAACGATATTGTGGCAACAGGGCATGTTAAGATCACCCAGCGCGATAATGTGGCTTACGGCGACAATGCGAAGTATAATGAAGCCGAGAAGAAGGTATCCTTAAGCGGGAACCCTAAGATAGTCATCACCGATGAGGGCGATGGCGCGATAAAGAACGCTTTTACGGGGAAATGATATGCATCTATTAGAGACGACCGGTTTGATGAAGACTTATGGCAAGAGGTGTGTAGTAGAGTCTGTGGATATCAACATAAAGAGGGGCGAGGTTGTAGGGCTTCTGGGGCCCAACGGAGCCGGCAAGACTACCACATTTTATATGATAACGGGCTTGATAGCCCCTGACCGCGGAAGGATAGTCTTTGACAGGCAGGATATAACGGGCATGCCGATGCATATGCGCGCGCGTTCAGGCATAGGGTATCTATCCCAGGAGCCGTCGATCTTCAGAAAATTGACGGTTGAGGAGAATATAATGGCGGTTCTCGAAACGCTCGACTTCTCCCCGCGCGAACGCAAAAGAAGATGCGAAGAGCTGCTGAACGAGCTTAAGATAACGCATCTCAGGAAGAACATGGCATATACGCTTTCCGGGGGAGAGAAGAGGCGCGTAGAGATCACGAGAGCGCTCGTTACAAATCCGATGTTTATCTTATTGGATGAGCCTTTCAGCGGGATAGACCCCATAGCGGTGGGCGAATGCCAGGAGATAATAAAAGAACTGCGCGATAAGGGCTTGGGCATACTCCTTACGGATCATAATGTGAGGGAGACACTGACAATATGCGACCGCTCTTACCTTATGGCTGAAGGAAGAATACTCATATCCGGGCCGAAAGAAGATCTTATATCCGACCCAAAGGCCAGGGAGATATATCTCGGCGAAAAATTTTCAATGTGATGCGTGTGGAAAATTCCACGAAGTGAAATTTTCAATGTGATGCGTATGGAAAATTCCGCGAAGCGAAATTTACGATGTAAACGGAATAATTTTGTGATATAATTGCGGTTTCCGAAGAAAATGTGAAAGAGGTATAGAGGGGTGAAGACGAAAGCAAAAGCGTTAGAAGAGTGCTCGACTCTTTTTGAGATAGAGATACCTAAAGAGACCGTTGACCAGGCATTCGAGGAAGTATACAGCGAGATGGCCAAGGTAGCCTCTATACCCGGCTTCAGGCCCGGAAAGGCTCCCAGGGAGCTTGTAAAGAAGCGCTACTCGAAGGAAGCGAAAAAAGAGGTAATAAACCAGCTGATTCCGGGTGCCTATAAGAAGGCCGTCGAGGAGCACAAGATAGACCCTATAGGTTATCCCGATATAACGGATATGGTATTCGAAGAAGGCAAGGCGGTATCTTTCAAGGCTAAGATAGATACCAGGCCGAAGTTCAAATTAAAAAATTATAAAGGGATACAGATAGAGAAGAAAAAGACGGTGGTTAAGGACGAGGATATCGATAAGGCTCTCGATAATCTCCGGCAGTACAGCGCCAAATATGAGGCGGTCGAAGGCAGGCCTGTACAGATGGATGATTATGTGGTGAGCGATCTCGACTGCCAGGTCGACGAAAAAGCTGCGCATAAGAAAAGAGAGAACCTCTGGCTTTACATAGAGAAGGGCTCTATCATGAGCGGCCTCACCGAGAAGATGATAGATATGAATAAGGGCGAAGAACGAGATATCGAAGTGGACCTGCCCAAAGAGTATCCCGATAAAAATATCGCGGGTAAGAGAGCCATCTACCACGTCAAGATTAAAGAGATAAAGGTAAGGAGCCTGCCAAATGTAGACGATGAGTTCGCAAAGGACCTCGGGAAAGAGAGCCTGGCGGACCTGAAAAAGGAAGTGACTAAAGAACTTGAAAATAAGATGAAGTATGATAATGAGGTAGACGCCGAAAACCAACTTATCAATAATATAATAAACGAAAATAGCTTTGCCGTGCCTTCCGCGCTTGTAAATAAACAGATACGGATGATGTCCGAAAACGCCAAGGCCCGCTTGCTGGAAAAAGGTTTCAAGAAAGAAGATCTCGATAAGAAGGATAAAGAGCTGGAGGAACGTTTTAAGGACGACGCATTGAGGCAGGTCCGTCTCTTATTCATTCTGGACAGGATAGCTCTGGATGAAGGCATCAAAGCCGACGAGAAGGACCTCGAAGATGCTTACAAGGCGATAGCCATACGGTCCGGAAAGAAAGAGAGCGAGGTCAAGGCACATTATGAGGCCGAAGAGCTTGTCGATAACCTTCTGGAAAAGATAAGAGAGGAGAAGACGGTAAGTTTTCTCCTTAAAAGCGCGGAGATCAAAGAGAAGGAATAAAAAAGGGGGCTAGATCATGAGCATACTTGTTCCTATGGTGATAGAGACTACCGGCAGAGGCGAGAGGGCGTATGATATCTATTCAAGGCTTCTTAAGGACAGGATAATATTTATAGGCACTGCTATAGACGATCTGGTGGCGAATCTTATCATAGCGCAGATACTTTTCCTCCAAATGGAGGATCCGGACAAGGACGTATCGATATATATAAACACGCCGGGCGGATCGGTGACGAGCGGCCTCGCGATCTACGACACGATGCAGTTCATCAAGCCCGACGTCAATACTTATTGCGTGGGCCAGGCCACAAGCATGGGAGCGCTTCTTCTTGCCGCGGGCACGGCCGGAAAACGCTTTGCGCTTCCGCACTCGCGGATCATGATACACCAGCCGTGGGGCGGAGTGCAGGGGGCGGCCTCCGATATAAGCATCCAGGCGCAGGAGATATTGAGATTGCGCGCGAGGCTTGAGGAGATCCTGGCTAAACACACAAAACAGCCTTTAGAAAAGATAAAGAAGGACAGCGACAGGGACTATTTTATGTCAGCCGAAGAGGCAAAGGCATACGGGATCGTTGATGAGGTTGTAGAGAATATAACTAAGAAGAAAAAATGAGTTCGGTAACTCGTAACCCGTAACTAGTAAAAGGTTCGTCCTGGACCTGTGCTTATTTATCAAATTACGGGTTACTAGTTACGAATTACTGGTTACGAAAAGGAGAGCTTACCATGGCTAAAAAATACTTAATGACGCCGGGGCCGACGCCCGTACCTGAGGATATAAGGCTTGAAATGGCGAAGCCTATAATCCACCATAGGACGAAAGAGTACCAGGCCATATTCAAAGAGGCGACCGAAGGTTTAAAGAAGATATTCAAGACATCCAATGATATATTCACATTCACCTCGAGCGGCACCGGCGCTATGGAAGCGTCCATAGTGAACGTCCTTTCGGCCGGGGATAAGGTGATAGTAGTCCGCGGCGGAAAATTCGGGGAGAGGTTCGGCGATATAGCCAAAGCATACGGCGTGGAAGTTATCGCTATAGATGTGGAATGGGGCACCGGTCCGAAGCCGGAAGTCATAAAAGAGACGCTTAAGAAGAATCCCGGTGTCAAAGCGGTATATACGACCCTTTGCGAAACATCCACGGCTACAGTCTATGATATAAAGGCGATAGGAGAGATCGTAAAAGCGACGGATGCTCTCTTTGTGGTCGATATTATAAGCGGCCTCGGAGCCGATGATTTTGAAAACGACAAATGGTCCGTTGATATAGCGGTCTGCGGTTCCCAGAAAGGTCTCATGATACCGCCCGGGTTGGCGTTCTGTTCTGTCAGCGATAAGGCATGGAAAGCCATAGAGGTATCCAAACTGCCTAAGTTCTATTTCAATTTCAAAAAATATAAGAAGTCGTGGCTCGATATGGACACTCCTTTTACTTCGGCCATAACTCTCGTCATAGGGCTTAAGAAGGCGGTTGAAAGGATCAACGCTCAGGGGATAGATAAAGTTATAGCCGAGCACGGGTTACAGGCCCGCGCGTTCCGCGAAGCGTGCAAAGCGATCGGCCTGACCATATTCTCCAAATCTCCGTCGTCCGGTGTTACAGGAGTCAATACTCCCTCCGGAATGAACGCGGATGACCTGATAAAGCTCTTGAAGACGGAGTTCGGGGTCACATTCGCGCCCGGGCAGGAACATCTTAAAGGCAAGATATTCAGATGCGCCCACATGGGCGGCATAGACAGAGAACATACGATAGAGGCGATAAAGGCCCTGGAGATGGCGCTCTCTAAGTTAGGGCATAAGTTCACAGCGGGCGCAGGCGTCGCGTCAGCGGAAAAGATCATTTAGTGGGAGGTAATATAAGATGCCATTCAAAGTGCTTATAAGCGATTCGCTTTCGAAGGAAGCGGTAGATATCCTTACAAAAGAGCCGGACCTTAAAGTTGACGTCAATACCAAATTGACCCCTGAAGAGCTCAAAAAGGTCATCAAGGACTACGATGCGCTTCTGGTGCGGTCAGCCACAAAGGTGAATAAAGATGTCATAGCGGCGGCCGATAAACTGAAGATAATAGGCAGGGCTGGCGTAGGCCTGGATAATGTAGATATCGAAGCGGCGTCCAAGAAGGGCATCATAGTTGTAAATACGCCGGGCGGCAATACCATATCAACCGCTGAGCATACCTTTTCTATGATGCTCGCGCTTTCGCGCAGCATTCCCCAGGCGGACCTTTCAATGAAGAATGGCGAGTGGGAGCGGAAGAAGTTCATGGGGGTCGAGTTATACGGGAAGACCCTCGGCATAGTCGGCTTAGGCAGGATAGGCACCGAAGTAGCGAAGAGGGCTCTAAGTTTCGGGATGAAGGTCGTTGCCTATGATCCGTACCTGTCGGTCGAAAAGGCCAAGGAGCTTGGCATAGAGTCATCCGACCTTAGCGGTTTAATGAAACAGGCTGATTACATAACGGTCCATACACCGCTTACGCAGGAGACCAAGCATGTCATATCGGATAAAGAGTTCGATATCATGAAAAAAGGCGTGAGGCTTATTAACTGCGCCAGGGGCGGGATCATAGATGAAGTTTCTTTGATCAAGGCTATAGAGTCGGGTAAAGTTGCCGGCGCGGCTCTGGATGTTTACGAAAATGAGCCTCCGGCAAAAGATTCCAAGCTAGTAAAGTCGGATAAGATGGTGCTGACGCCGCATCTGGGAGCGTCGACCGAAGAAGCGCAGGTTAATGTTGCCGTAGAGGTGGCCAATACGGTGCGGGATATACTTCTGGGCAGATGCATCAGGAATGCGGTCAATATGCCCTGCGTCGATCCCGAACTATTCAAGGTTATGGGGCCATACTTGAAACTTTCCGAGAATATAGGCGCGATCACCGCGCAGATAGTGGAAGGCCACATAAAGAAGGTAAAGGTAAAATACGTGGGCGATATATTGAAGTATGACCTCACGTCATTCACGGTATCGCTTATCAAAGGCATGCTCAAACCGGTACTGCAGGATACGGTAAACTTTGTCAACGCTATGGTGATAGCCAAAGAGCGCGGCATAACTGTGATCGAATCGAAGACGGCCGAAATACAGGATTTCGCCAACCTTATCATAGTAGAAGTCGAGACCGATAAGGCGAAGAGCCTTGTGGCCGGCACGTTATTTACAAAATCCGAACCGAGGATAGTCAAGATCAATGAGTTCTGGGTAGACTGCGTGCCTCAGGGCAACATGCTGCTCGTCTTCAATAAGGATCTGCCCGGCCTGATAGGAGAGATAGGCACGATATTCGGAAAGAATAATATAAATATCGCGAGCGTATCGTTCGGCAGAGATGTCAAGGGCGGCAACGCGGTCAGCGTATGGAACGTCGACAGCGACGTATCGAAGAATGTCCTGGATGATATAAAGAATGCCAGGAATGTACAGGAAGTGAAGCTGGCTAAGCTATAAAGGGAGAGCGTATGAAGAAGCAGAGCAAGATATATATACTCGACGTCACCAACAGGGATGGTGTGCAGACATCTAGGCTGGGGTTGGCCAAACTGCAGAAGACTATGATAAATATCTATCTGAATGAGATGGGCGTCGCCCAGTCTGAATTCGGTTTTCCCGTAACGCACCATGAGACAAATTATATTAACGCCAATCTTGAGCTTGCCAAAATGGGCGTATTGAAACCCATTCTTCTATGCGGATGGATACGCGCGATCAGAGGGGATGTCGAGAAGGCCCATAAGATGACCAAGGTGGACAGCCTTAATCTATCAATATCGACTTCCGACCAGATGATAAGCGGGAAATTCCAGGGTAAATACACAAAAAAAGATGTTATAAAAGAGATGGTCGAAGCCGTCCATACGGCTCAGAAGTTCAACATGAAGCACATTGTAGTAAACGCGGAAGACGCGTCGAGGACGCATATCGATTATCTGATAAAATTCGCGAGGGCGGCAAAGAAGGCGGGCGCCTTGAGGATACGGTACTGCGATACTCTGGGTTACGACGATCCGTTCACGATATATGAGAGGATAAAACTCCTGGCCTCAGAGATAAAATTGCCTATAGAGCTTCACTGCCACAATGACCTTGGTATGGTGGTAGCCTGCTCGGTCGCCGGAGCCAAAGCGGCCATCGACGCGGGCGTCGACGCTTACATAAATACTACGGTCAACGGCATGGGCGAGAGAGCCGGCAATGCGGACCTCGTGAGCGTGATACTTGCGGTAAAATATTCAAGCGGTTTCAAGGATGGGAAATATATACTGGACGAAAGGATCAAACTCTCATGCGCATGGAAGATAGCCAAGTACGCTTCATACGCGTTCGGGGTGCCTATACCTGTAAATCAGCCCGGCGTAGGGGCCAACGCTTTTGCCCATGAATCCGGAATACACGCCGACGGCGCATTGAAGGACAGAAGGAACTATGAGCTCTATGATTTTGAAGAGCTCGGCAGAGGCGAGCCCGAAATAATCGAAACCGGCAGGCAGATCACGGCAGGCGAGTACAGCGGCATAAAGGGCTTCAGGAACGTCTATGATAAGATCGAGATAAAATTCAAGGATGAGGCGGAGGCCACAAAGATATTGGAGCTTGTCCGTTACGCGAATGTCCACACTCAGAGGCCCCTCACAGAGGACGAATTGAGGTTCATCGCCAGATATCCCGAAATAGCGCGTAAGATATTCACAATGACCCCATAAGGGAAGCAGTATGGGTAAAAGAACTATTTTTGCAGTGGTAGTTGTTATGCTTTCTTTCGGTCTATTTGCCGCATACGCTATTGGCGAAAAGAAGAAGGATATCGAATCACCCAAAGCTGATCTGCCGCAAGCTATCGCGCCTGAAGCTAAGCCTGAAGAGAAGGAAACGGCTGAAGCTAAGCCCAAAGAGAAAGAAGCGACCAAAGACCAGATGCTCGCGGAGTTAAAGGAAGATTTTTCCGATAATGATGAGCTCTTCGATGTTATACAAGGATTAAAAGCAAGCACTGGTAAAGACGGCAATGCCGTCTATACCTATAATAATACGGCGCTGGATGAGCTATCCAAAGAAGACCTGGCTAATCTATATAACATGGCGCGCAGGGCTCTTGTTAAGATAAGGACCGATAGGATACAGAGGCAGCTGGAAATATCAAGGCAGGCAGAGAGGCTCCAGAGAACGGCCAATCCGCCGCAGCCGCCGCGTATTCCGGCCGCTGTGCCATCCCCGCCAAGGACTCCTCCTCAGCCACCTCCGGTGCCTCAGAGGAGATAATAAAGGAATATCATGCCAAACACGGTTATAGTGGGCGCCCAATGGGGTGACGAAGGCAAGGGCAAGGTAATAGATATATACGCCAAGAAGGCCGATATCGTAGTCAGATACCAGGGCGGCAATAATGCCGGGCATACTGTAGTGATAGGCAAAGATTCGTTCGTACTCCATCTGATACCATCCGGGATACTCCATAAAGGTAAGATCTGCGTTATAGGCAACGGCGTTGTTGTCGACCCTAAAGCGCTGCTCGAAGAGATAAGCATTCTTGAGTCAAAGGGCATAAAGATAGGCAGCCGGCTTCTCATAAGCGCCGATGCGCACGTGATATTCCCTTATCACAGGAAGCTGGATGATCTCAGGGAAGCTAAGAAGAAGAAGATAGGCACCACTAAGAGGGGCATAGGCCCTTGCTATGCCGATAAAGTGGCAAGGCTTGGAATAAGATTTGCGGACCTGTTGAACGAAAAGGTCTTCAGGGATAAATTAAACGAGAATCTGGAAGAGAAGAACCCTATATTCTCCAAAATATACAATATCGAAGGCTGCTCTTTCGATGAATTATATAAAGAATATTCCGGATACGCCGAAAGAATAAAAAAATATGTTTGTAATACAACGGTCTTTTTAAATGAGGCTATAAATAAGAGAAAGAGGGTGCTATTCGAAGGCGCCCAGGGCACCCTTCTCGATGTCGATCACGGTACGTATCCTTTTGTAACATCGAGCAATTCCACATCGGGCGGCGCATCCACCGGCACAGGCGTCGGCCCGAATAAAATAGATAATATTATAGGCGTAGTCAAGGCTTATACCACGAGGGTCGGAGAAGGGCCGTTCCCGACCGAGTTTTCAGATGACCTCATGGAGAGGATACGCACAAAAGGAAAAGAGTTTGGTGCTACCACGGGTAGGCCCAGGCGATGCGGCTGGTTCGATAGCATTGTAGTAAAGCATTCCGTTATGGTGAACGGCATAGATGAGATAGTGGTGACGAAGCTCGATGTGCTGGATGACCTCGACACGTTGAAGATATGCACAGCGTATAAATATGGCGGGCGTATATATAAGGATTTTCCTTCCGATA
>Ga0209777_10005050_pt1 | contig 15369 bp, 12 predicted proteins | sample FrelakmetHBP12HB_FD_187147 | JGI IMG/M metagenome (GOLD analysis project Ga0209777, IMG submission 187147) | Freshwater lake sediment microbial communities from the University of Notre Dame, USA, for methane emissions studies -HBP12 HB (SPAdes)... | ecosystem: Environmental > Aquatic >... | reverse complement strand
CAGGATCTGCCCTTTCTTAACCCGGTCGTTAAAATCAGCATAAAGAGCTGAGATGGTGCCAGAGACCTGGCTTCCCACCTGAACTGTGGTTACTGCCTGCACGGTCCCGGTGGCGGTTACCATAATAGTAACATCCCCCCTCTGAACTTCAGCTGTAAGATATTGTGCCTCTGATTTCTTTTGTTTTCCTCTAAAAAACAGAAAAAACAAAATTGCCAGGACCAGAACGGGGATTAAAAGTAATAATTTTTTCATTGGATTTCCTTTCTCCTTTTCAAAATCAAGCAGGGTTCTTAGTTAAGTGCTTTTTCAAACAGAAATATAGAGATATACTCCACATTAAAAATTAGACACAGATGGAAAATAAAAGGTTTAATCATAATACGCAGGTTCAAATTTTTTTTATAATCTTTCTGACAGTGAATAAATTCAATCAAGAGGACGTCCTGTGTCTTATTTTTTGCATAAAAAGAGGAGGTCGCATCAAGGGTCTTGCTACTGTCAGGCAAGAATGCATAACTTACCATTTTTTGAACATTAAACAGACTGATCTTCAGTCGAGTTTCAACTATCTCAACAAATCAAGTCTTTCTCTCCTTCTTCTTTGCGGCCGGGAAGAGGAGATTGTTCAATATCAGGCGATAGCCGGGCGAGTTCTTGTGCAGGCTTAGATCGGTGGGCGGGTCGCCTACCCGGTGCTCGTAATCCTCCGGGTCGTGTCCGGAGAAGAAAGTAAAGGTGCCTCTGCCATAATTTCCATGAATATACCTGACTTCATCCTGTCCCTCAACTTCCCCCAGGACGGTTACATACTTTTTTAAAAGTGATTTTCTAAAGGCGGTAGTCTGTCCCATAAAACCCCGGACCATGTTCACATGATCCTGAACTAACATCGAGGGAACCGGGTCTAATTTGGCAGAAAAATCGAAAAGGGTAAAATAGTCATTCTGCGCATTTAATCCCCAGATGACCCGGTCCGAATAGGTGTCTATATCAGAGTGTTTATATTCCAGCGGGTCTAAGGATATGGTGAAATCGGTAAAAGCAAAGGTTTTGGAATAATCTAACTTCTTCTGGCAGTCAGGATCAGGCGGGTCGCCGTCGAACTCTTTTGGAACGATATCGTCATTTTCCGCAGCTAAAGCTATTTCCATTGTCTCCGGTGCAGAGCACATGGCAAACAGGAATCCTCCCCGGGAAACGTAGTCTTTTATAGCTCGGGCAACTGCCTTTTTCTCCTCAGACACCTTTTTAAACCCTAATTTCTTGGCTGTAGATTCACAAACGGATTGATCTTCCTTATACCAGGGTTCATTTCTGAACGAGAAGTAAAATTTTCCGTATTGTCCGGTGAAATCCTCATGATGAAGATGCAGCCAGTCATATTTTTCAAGGTCCCCTCTCAATACCTCCGTATCCCATAAGGTAGTATAGGGGATTTCAGCATAAGCCAAAGCCAGTCTTACTGCATCATCCCAGGGCCTTTTGTTAGGTGGCACGTATACTGCTATGGCTGGTGCTTTTTCCAGCAAAACCACATCCATATTATTATCTTCTATCTCTTTATAAATAGCCCCAGTCTGAGACATATCGATTTTTTCAAAGGAGACCCCCTGCAGCCTGCAGCGATCAGCCATATCCTCATGGTATTCAGCCATAAAAGACCCACCCCGGTAGTTCAAAAGCCATTCCACATTATACCCCTGTTTCAAGCACCAGTAGGCAACCCCGTAGGCCTTAAGGTGATCAGTCTGGGATAGGTCCATAGGAATTAAAATCTTTTGAGCCTGGGAGGAGGTAGAAGAAAGAATCGCTACGAAAAGGAAAGTAACAATAGATATTAAGATCTTCCTAGGCATTGGAACACCTATCCTTGTTTATCCCTCTCGCAGGGGTAGGGATAAATGGAGGGTGAATACACGGTAATGCATTCGCCTTGCTGTAGCCCTATTTCAAGATTATACGAAGCGAGAGTAGAAAAATAGATACTGTCAGCACAAAAATGATCGGGTTGCTCATTTTCCTTTGCTTGCCTTGTATTTTAAAGCTATTTTGCTCATGCGAGAATTGAATTTCCCGTATGTCAATGTCTCTGGTCGGGGATCCAACTCCCTAATCGATTTTAAAAATGCCGCTTAGAAAGAAAATCGTATTCATTACTATTTTAATATTATTAGCCGCAATAACCTATAATTTCCTTTATGGACGACTCTTCCCTTTCACACCAATAATTCCAGGTTTCGAAAAGAAGGAATTTGGTAAAGCGATAATCTACTATCATAAAGGGACAGATATTTCTAAGTTTAGCTCTATGGATAGTTTAATGAATGAAGCTGAGAACTTTCACCAATTAAAATTTAAAACCAAAGTGAAGATATTTATCCTGAATTCAGATAAGGAATATGTCAGATATACAGGTCAAAAAACTCGCTTCGTGACTTTCCCGTTATACGGTAGGATATTTGTATCAGGAAGAGCAAGAAAGGAATATGAAGGTGGAAAGATTCACCTGCTTGTTTATCTCCAGCATGAATTATCTCATTCGTTGTTGTTTCAGAACATGTCTCTTTATCGCTCGCAATACTATCCCGGCTGGTTGTTAGAGGGAACCGCGACATACAGTGCAAATCAGATGGGGGTGGATGAGTATCTTACTAAGGAACAGGCGTTCAACAAAATCAGAGAGGGATATTTCCTAAATCCTGATGACTGGAGCACAACGTTGTTAAGACCACAAAACAAGAGCGTCAAGATTTTTCCACTGCCAAACAAGTTTGTGTTTATCTACTCGGAGTTTGCATGTCTGGTAGATGACATAATCAAGAATTACGGCAAAGAAAGATTTCTACTATATTTGATTGCACTTTTGAAAGAAAAAGATGATAAAAGAGTGTTCCAGCAAATTTTTGGCATAGAGTTCAAGCAATACTTAGATGATTTTAAAAATAGAATCAGGGCTAACAGGGAATAAATCCAATTCCTTCAAAGGATGAACCCGAAACCTCGAATAGTAAAAGTTTACATAAAAGCAGGCAAGTTTAGTAGGTCAGGAGCCCTGTGTTCCTGATTTCTGGTTTGTATCCTTATTCTTAGCTTTCTTGAGTTCGTCTTTCTTTTTTCTCCACCACTCGATTCTCTTTTTGATCTCTTTTTCAAACCCGAAATCTGTAGGCTCGTAGTATCTTCTTCCTTTCAGGTTATCCGGCAGATACTCTTCATCTACGAAATGACCAGGGAAGTCGTGAGGGTATTTATAATCTTTGCCATAACCAAGGTCTTTCATCAATCCGGTAACAGGATTGCGGATGTGCAAAGGCACAGGCAATGCCTGGGTTTCCTGAATTTCCTTTTGAACTTTTGCATAAGCGGTGTAGATGGCATTACTCTTTGGTGCTGTTGCCAAGTACACGACTGCCTGGGCTAAGGCAAGTTCCCCTTCTGGTGTTCCCAGGAAATGGTATGCTTCTTTGGCTGCAATAGTAACCTGCAGAGCCTGGGGGTCTGCATTTCCAATATCTTCTGTGGCAAATCTGATTAATCTTCTGGCGATATAAAGCGGGTCTTCTCCGCCGGCTAACATTCGACCAAGCCAGTATAAAGCTGCATCCGGGTCTGAGCCTCTCAAGCTTTTATGCAAAGCTGAGATTATGTTGTAATGCTCCTCACCTGATTTGTCATAAACTAAAGCCTTTTTCTGCATCGCCTCCTGGGCTATTTGCAAAGTTATATTCCTTATCCCTTGCTTGTCAGGTGAAGTCGTCATAACTGCAAACTCAAGAGTGTTCAGAGCAACCCGGGCATCGCCATTTGCCATCTGGACTATGAAATCTTTTGCTTTTTCCTCCAGGTTGATTTTGAGATTGCCCAGACCTCTTTCTCTATCCTGCAAAGCTCGATTTACGATTTCCTTCAAATCTTCCTCAGTTAAAAGATTTAAAGTATAGACCATTGCCCTGGAAAGTAGGGCTGAAATGACCTCAAATGAAGGGTTCTCAGTGGTAGCTCCGATTAAGATTATGTTCCCTTTTTCAACGTGGGGTAAAAAAGCATCCTGCTGGGCTTTGTTGAACCTGTGGATTTCATCCACAAATAATATGGTTTTCTTATTGTAGAGGTTTTTCTGCCTGGTAGCAGCGGCGATTATCTCCTTTATTTCTTTTATGCCTGAGGTTACCGCGGAAAAGGCTTTGAAATCGGCTCCGGTATAATTGGCGATGATGAAAGCTAAGGTGGTCTTGCCTGTGCCAGGAGGGCCCCAGAAGATCAAAGATTGAAGCTCACTTTTCTCGATGGCTTTTCTCAAAACACTCCCCTCAGAGAGAATATGCTTCTGCCCCACGAACTCCTCAAAGTTTTTGGGCCTCATCCGGTCAGCCAGAGGAGTCTCTTCAATTCTTTTTTCTTTTTGTTTCTCGAAAAGGTCCATAAGTTTTTGCGTAGCGTCCTCAATCCGTGAGGACGATCGGTCGTTGCCCCGCCGAAGGCGGGGTAACGCCACCGCCGAAAATTAAACGAAATCAAAGCTTCTTTAGTTTAATCATAATGAAATTGAGGGAGGTTAGTCAATCACTATTTTGGTCAAAAACTGTATACCCACCTTGCCTCAAGGTGGGTAACATTCCCATGTTTGGGGTAATGTGGGGATGCTAATTTGTACGCTCTTGCATTACCATATTTATGTACTTAAAAAATGATCTCACACCGATCTTTTCCTAAAAGGAGAGGGAAATTTTTATGTAGCGGAAACCTTTAGATTTCCATTTTTTAGCAAAAAAGGAAAATGGAAGGCTGAAGCCTTCCTCTACATACCTTGCGACCCATAAAGGGTTGCGCTACGAAAATGACCTCACCCCCGCCGTTAGCGGGATTTTCGACCTGCCCGTCTCCTCATAGGTGAGGGGAAATAAAAAAGGGCGATCCATTTGGATCGCCCTTACGATTGGGCAGGCACACGGTTCGGCAGGCTAACCGTCCTGAGCAACGTCGAAGGAGGGGTCTGCCCCTACGGATTACTGACCGTTGGTCAGGAGAGCAACGGTCAGCAGCAATGTTAGTTTTTTATATATCCGTTATTCGATATTCGTCATCCGTTTTGTCTTTAGTACATATCCCCGTATCCACCGCCACCGGGTGGCATCATGGGTCCGCCTCTGGCGGATTTCTCCTCGGGTTTTTCCGCTACCACGCACTCAGTGGTGATTAAAAGGGAGGCGATAGATGCGGCATTCTCCAAGGCAATCCGGGCAACTTTGGTCGGGTCGATTACCCCGGATGCCATCAGATCCTCGAAGTTTCCTGTGTCAGCATTGTAACCGAAAGAGCCCTTTTCCTCTTTCACCCGGTTGACCACAATGGCGCCTTCAACCCCGGAATTCTCAACTATGAGTCTAATCGGTTCCTCTATAGCTTTCTTTATAATTAAGACCCCGATAGCCTCGTCCCCTTCCAATCTCATTTTTTCCAAGGCAGGAAGCGCTCTCAAAAGGGCAACGCCGCCACCAGGAATTATCCCCTCTTCAACTGCGGCTCTGGTAGCATGCAGGGCATCTTCAACTCTTGCCTTTTTCTCCTTCATCTCTGTCTCAGTAGCAGCTCCCACATTTATAACAGCTACACCGCCAGCCAATTTAGCTAACCTTTCCTGCAGCTTTTCCTTGTCATAATCTGAAGTAGTCTCTTCTATCTGCTTCCGAATCGAGTTTACCCTTGCCTTAATATCTGCGCTTTTACCTCCACCTTCAACTATGGTAGTGTTATCCTTATCTATAGTTACCCTTTTGGCTTTGCCCAGATCTGAGACTACAGCATTTTCTAATTTGAATCCAAGCTCCTCAGCAATAACCTTACCACTGGTCAGAACTGCGATGTCCTCCAGCATAGCTTTTCTTCTGTCTCCAAATCCTGGAGCTTTAACTGCACAAACCTTCAAAGTTCCCCTGAGCTTATTAACCACTAAGGTGGCTAAAGCTTCGCCTTCGACTTCTTCTGCGATGATGAGAAGCTGTTTGCCCAGTTGAGCAACTTTCTCCAAGATGGGCAAAAGGTCTTTCATTCCGGAGATCTTCTTATCGTAAATCAGGATCAGAGGCTCTTCCAGGAGTGCCTCCATATTGTCCGGATTGGTGATGAAATAAGGGGAGAGAAATCCACGATCAAACTGCATTCCCTCAACGATTTCCAGAGTGGTGGCAGTGGTCTTTGCTTCCTCCACAGTGATGACACCGTCTTTTCCTACCTTCTCCATAGCATCAGCGATCAGATCACCAATCGCCTTGTCATTATTGGCTGAGATGGTTCCAACCTGGGCTATCTCGGTCTTTCCTGGTAGGGGCTTGGATAGCTTTTTTAGCTCTTCAACCACAACCTGAACTGACTTCTCTATCCCTCTTTTTAAAGCCATAGGATTGGCGCCTGCAGTCACGTTTTTCAACCCCTCTCTGTAGATTGCCTGGGCTAAGACCGTAGCAGTGGTTGTTCCATCTCCTGCCACGTCTGAGGTCTTGGAAGCAACCTCTTTTACCATCTGTGCACCCATATTCTCAAACGGGTCTTCTAAGTCTATCTCCTTGGCAACTGTAACCCCGTCTTTGGTCACAGTAGGCGAGCCGAACCTCTTGTCTAAGACTACGTTTCTACCTTTGGGACCTAAGGTAACTTTGACCGCATTAGCTAATTTATCCACACCCTTTTTTAGCTTTTCTCTGGCAGTGCTGTTAAATTCCAAAATCTTTGCCATATTCAGAACCTCCTTTTTCTCTCATTTTAATAGTTAAGAACTTAGCCGATTATGGCTAAGATATCGCTTTCTCTCATTATCAGGTATTCCACATCATCTATGGTTACCTCTGTGCCGGAATATTTCCCGTATAAGACCTTGTCCCCTTTTTTGACTTCCATTGCTAACTGTTTCCCCTCTTCAGTCACTCTACCGGTACCCACTTCAATGACTTCCCCTTCCTGGGGTTTTTCTTTGGCAGTATCCGGGATGATAATTCCACTCTTCTTGACGTCTTTTGCCTCTAAAGGCTTTATCAAGACTCTATCACCCAATGGCTTAACCTTCATAAAGATCCTCCTTTCTTTAGGGCTTCCCCGAAGGGGAAGATATTTTTAGGTTTGGTTTTTGACGGTTTTTTGTTATATATCAGGTCAAGGACCTGCATAACTGCATTCGTCTGTTTTGTATCCTTTTGTCTCAAAACAAAATAGTCCACTTTTTTAGCACTCCATCTTCAAGATTGCTAAAGATTGACAAAAGATATAAGCTCTGTTTTAAAAAAGCAAGTAAAATTTTAACTAAAATTTCAGAATAATCATTTTCTTGGGAATAATGTTCAGAAAGTATTGATTAAATCATAGTTAAGTTGTTTAATAATTTCATCTTATGGAGATAATTATTAAACTCTTTTAACAATTTTGAGTGTTCGGGTTGAAAGATGATCGTAATCCAAGATAGCCACCGAAGATGGCAAACCCAACAAGGATGGCGCCAAATTCCCCGAAGATGAAAATCCCCGCTAAAATCAAGCCGATGTTCAGGCTGGGTGGAAGTCCTTCCTGCAATTGCGCCAAAGCGAGACCGACTCCCGCAAGCAAGCCCAGTATGCAGGCAAAGCGCCAGGGATGAATGCGCGGATTAAGCCATTGAACTTTAGCAAAGAGCAAATCGCTATTGAAGCGCATAACCCATTCAACCAAGGTATGCGGCAGAATCAGGCTGGATTTCGTGACAGGAACACGCACCAGTGTCCAGAGGTCATCGATGCCATCCGCGGGAGTTAAATCGTGCGCGGGTGCGTCTGTATGTATTCGCCTGAAGACAAGCGTTAGCGCAATTACACAGATTCCGAAGAGCAGAAACATTAACCCCAATTCGATCCGTAAAACAATTCCCCAGTGCGACCAAGGTAACGGATGGACGATTACCGCGATTGCATCCGCAACCAGTGTAAGCAGAATCGCACCTAAAACGAAGATGTTACCACGAAGGATCAGACGCATTTTGGCGTACTGTGCTGGAGCATCGCGTAATCGTAAAGCGCGGGCATAACTCAGGATGCTGATCAGGAGTGCGCCCTGGACGGCAAATGACCCGACTGCGTCATAAGGATCTTCAGCGAAAGAATTGATGTTGCGGAACGGCCCGCCCTTGTTAAGCTGAAAGAATAGGCAAAAGGTGATTGCCGCTAAGGTAATCAATGCCGTGACGCGATGAACCCGTAGTATCGTTTCTTTGTCCATAGGCGAATCTTCTCTATCATCCAGATCGGTGCACGTTTATCCGCCCGACAACACTTCAAGTTCGATTATTTTTCCAACAATGACTCAGATTTTCTTTATTTTATTTGATTTTTTTACCCTGTCATAAATAATTTTAAGCCCCTTCAGGGTTAAAGTAGGGTCAATTTTCTGAATGGAGCTTGATTCCTTATAAATCAATTCTGCTAACCCACCTGTGCCTACAACCTTGGGTATATGTTTCAGCTCTTTTTCTATCCTTTTAACTATCTCATCTATTTGCCCGACAGCTCCGTAGATTATCCCGGATTTAAGGCTCTCCTGGGTGTTTGTTCCAATGACTTTTTTTGGTTTTTTGAGTTCCACTTTAGAAAGAAGTGCGGCTTTCTGGAAAAGATTGGCAGATGAGGTCTCGATTCCCGGAGATATGACTCCTCCAAGATATTCACCCTTTTCAGAGACCACATCAAAAGTAGTGGCTGTTCCTAAATCCACTACGATAACCGGCCCTCCATAAATTTCAAATGCGGCCACTGCATTGGCGATTCTATCAGCACCAACCTGTTCAGGGTTATCGTAAAGTATCTTCATTCCCAAAGGTAATTTTGAGGAGACTATGACAGGCTCAGAGTGAAGGTATTTTGCGCTCATCTCCTCATACACAGTAGTTAGAGCTGGCACGACTGAAGCGATAACTACCCCTTCGATCTTTTCGGTTTTGACCTCTCCGATCAGTTGCCGGATCAAAATACCGCATTCATCCACTGTCAAGAAATGATTGGATGAAACACGGTAGTAATTTCTTAAAATGTTTCTTATGAAGATGCCGATTACGGTGTTGGTGTTTCCGATATCTATACATATAAGCATGTTGCCTCCTGAAAGTTGATTGGAGTATAAAGCTTCAGCTTTATCTTGGTAAACCTTAAGGTTTACACTCCAGGGTTTCTAAATCAAGGTTACCTCGCCAGAACTTATGGTTCTCAGATGCCCTCTGGTTTCAAGGATTAAGGAACCGTTCTCATCAATGTCTTTGACAGTGCCCTTGATCTTCTCCTTTCCGTATAAAAGCTTCACTTTATGTCCCAACATGGAAGAAGAGCCTTTTATTTCCTCCAGATAAAATTTTAGTCCAAAGGTTTTGAAATTCAGATAGATCTTCTCTAATTTCTCCAAGAAAGTTCTCAAAAGCTCTACCCGGGAATACCTCTTACCTGATTCCATAAAGATTGAAGTGGCTTTCCCTTTCAGATTCTTGGGGAAATCGTCCTGGACCTGGTTTATGTTTATTCCTACTCCGATTATAACAAAATTAACTTTGTCCAGCTCGGCGGATAGCTCTAACAGAATGCCAGCAAATTTTTTCCCTCCGACCAAACAATCATTGGGCCATTTCAGGTTCGCCTGAAGGCCGGTCCTCTCTCTTATGGTTTGAATTAGAGCTAAGCCGGTGCATAAGGAGAGTCCGGGTGCTTTGGCTGGCGGGATTTTGGGTCTCAAGACCAAGCTCATCCAGATTCCTTTTTCCGGAGGGGAGAGCCATTTTCTGCCCAGTCTTCCTTTTCCTGCAGTCTGCTTTTCAGCCACGATCAAAGTCCCTTCAGGAGTTTTTTCCTCAGCTAATCTGAAAGCTAAGTCATTGGTCGATTTCAAAGTGTGATAGGAAAGAATTCTTTTCCCTAAGATTTTGGTCTTGAGATTATCGTGGATTTCTAAAGGGATGAGGCTATCAGGCACTGAGGCCAAGCGATAAATTTTCCCCTTTTCAGTTTCGATTCTATACCCGAGCTTTTTCAATTCCGCAATCCCTTCATAAACTGAAGAGGTCGGTAGACTTAATGAAGAGGAAAGGAGACTGGCACTTAATCCACCAGACTTCTTTTCTCTTTTCAAGAGGGTAAGAATGCTCTCAGAGATCATTTTTATTTACTTTTCTTTTTTTCCATGATCAAAGGTCATGCTTTTTGAAAGAATAGCATTTCCATTTTTTTGTAGCGGAAGGCCTCAAGATCTTGAGACTTCAGCCTTCCACATTTCTAAATCAATGAAGGTCTAAAGACCTTCGCTCTGCGGGGAGCAAAGCCCGCCGTAAGCGTCGTAAAGCTTTTATCGACTACATCCTCATATCAACAAAAGACTGAAATCTAAAGCTTTGGCTGAATGGGTCAATGCTCCAACTGAGATGAAGTCTACTCCGCTCAGGGCGATTCTTCTAACATTTTTCAGATTAACCCTGCCTGATGCTTCGATCTCCACTTTTTTATTTTTTGAACGGATGAGCCTGACCGCTTTTTTTAAATCTTCCAGTTTGAAATTATCCAGCATTATCCGGTCGATTTTAAAATTCAAAGCCTGTTTTATCTCTTCTAAATTCATGGTCTCGACTTCGATTTTAAGACTTTTTCTGTTTCTCAGAGCCTTCCTGATTGCTAAAGAGATGCTCCCGGTTGCCTCAATATGATTATCCTTGATCAGAATCATATCGTAAAGCCCCTGGCGATGATTCTTTCCCCCACCCTTTTTTACTGCATACTTTTCTAAGAATCTCAGTCCAGGTGTGGTTTTGCGGGTATCTAAGATCTTCGCCCTGGTGCCTCTAATTTTCACCACGAATTCACCAGTAAGGGTAGCAATTCCCGAGAGTTTCTGCAGAAAATTCAAAGAAATCCTTTCCCCAGCCAGGATGCTTTTTACCTTTCCCCTGATAAAGGCGACCTTCTGCCCCGGTCTTACTTTGTTTCCATCACTTACCAGGGGTTTGAACACCAATCCGGCATCAACCTGTTTGAAAACCGATTTTACTACCTCCAGCCCGGAGATTATTCCTTTCTCTCTGGCTATGATAAACCCCTCTCCCTTTTGTTTTTCCGGGATGATCAGATTAGAGGTAATGTCTCCCGAGCCCACGTCTTCTTCTAAGGCAATTTTGACTATTTTTTGAATTTTCTGGAACTCGGATTTCCTCATAAGGGTAAAAGTTAAAATAAATCTACGGGATGTCAACATAAAAGTCTTGACAAATTATCTTGAAGAGTTTATAGTAAATTTAAACAGATTTTTGGTGGGGGAAATGAAATCAGATTTTCTTGATATTCCTCTTTCTTGTTTTTCTCCAGATAAAAAGGAGCAGGGGAACTGCTGGCTCAATCTTTTAGCTTCAGGGGAGAAGCTCGAAGTTTTTCTTCCTTCAGACAAAAGATTGGGAAACTGTCTGGAATGCAGCTTTTTCCAGAAGCTTTCCTCCAGGTCTTCCGGGCGGAGAAGCGCTGACCGGATTGCAGAGGAGTCCCTAAGAATTCTGCTCGGACAGGTGAAAACCTTTGATAATTATCTGGAGAGGATAAACCAAGACCTCAACAAGAAATTAGAGGAGCTTTCCCTTCTGAAAAAAGTATCAGATGCCCTGCTTAAATCTAAAGAGCTGGATAAGACTTTAAGGATAATTTTAACCGGGGTAACAGCCGGAGAGGCATTCGGTTTTAACCGTGCTTTCATTTTCTTGGTCAGTCCCAAAACTCAAACTTTAGAAGGAAGGATGGGATTGGGTCCCAAAGACCAGGAAGAGGCTTTCAGAATCTGGTCATATATAAAAAAAGAAAAGGTTACCTTTGAACAGATGTTAGAGAATGTGATTTACTCAGAGGAGCAGGAGAATGAATTGACCAGCAGGGTAAAAGGATTTTCTTTCTCTCTGGAGGATAAGGAAAATATCCTGGTGAGAAGTGTTTCAGAGAAAAAAAGTTTTAATTTTAAAGAGAGAGAGATCCCGAATTTAAAACCGGATGAAATTTTGAATCTTTTTAGTCCGAAGGGGTTTTTGCTTGTGCCGATATTTTCTGAGAATAAAGCCATAGGGATTCTGGCAGTAGATAACCTCATCACCGGGAATAAGATCCTGGAGGACGACCAGGTGGGACTGGAGACTTTTGCCAACCAGGCCGCTTCCCAGATCGAAAATATCGTTTTGCAAGAGGAGCTCAAGCAGAAAATAAAGGAATTAGAACTTGCCTCCCAGATTTTAAGAGAAAACCAGAACTATCTTTTACAGGCTGAAAGATGGGTGGATATCGGCAAATTAGCCACTACCGTTGCCCATGAGATAAAAACCCCCCTGGTGACGATGGGAGGTTATGCACGCCGTGCTTTAAAAAAGGCTGAAGAAGGAAAGCTGGTCCCGCACGAGTTAGAGATCATCGTAAAAGAGACCGATAGGCTGGAGAGCATAACCTCTGAGATATTGGACTATTCAAAAGCTACCAGGTTAAATTATGAGAAAAAGGATTTGAATCTGCTGATTAAAGATGCTATAGAGGTATTCAGGGGTAAGTTGAGATATAACGGCATCTGGTTAAAGACTAAATTATCACTGGAACCTTCCATTCTGAATTTCGACCCCAAACGGATAGAGCAGGTTCTTTTCAACCTGATAGAAAATGCGATTGATGCGATGCCCGAAGGGGGAACCTTGACTATAAGGACTAAAAGAAACGAGGAATTCGCGATTTTCGAGGTTGAGGATTCCGGCTCCGGGATAAGTGAAGAAAATCTACAGAAACTATATATCCCCTTTTTCACCACCAAACCCAAAGGCTCAGGCCTGGGCTTGCCGGTTTGCAAAAAGATAATCGCAGACCACCAGGGGTATATTGAAGTCAAAAGCGAGGTGAACAAAGGGTCAAAGTTTACAGTGTATTTGCCCTTTTAAAGAAGAAAGCGTCTTAGAAAAATATTTACAGGGAGTTCTTTTAAAAACCGTAAAAAAGTTGTCGGGCAAGGGTGCCCGACCTACGAAGACCAATAACTTTTATCCTCGTAGGCAGGGCTCCCAGCCCTGCCAAGTGTGTTTTTCAGAGCATCATACACCAGTCGCTTACAGAGAGGATAGTATGTATAAAATACTGTTAGTAGAAGATGAGCCTCATCTTTTGGAGCTTTACCAGGAGGAACTGCAGGATGAGGGGTATGAGGTTATGAGCACGATGGATGGAGAAGAGGCGGTTTTGCTGACCAAAAAAAATCTTCCGGACCTGGTAGTTCTGGATATAAAGATAAAGAAACTCCAAGGCTTAGAGGTGCTGAAAAGGATAAAGGAGTTCAATAAAGACCTTCCGGTGGTTTTAAATTCGGCTTACGAGACTTTCAAATCGGATTTCTCCTCCTGGATTGCAGACGCCTACCTGATTAAATCATCCAATTTAGCCGAGCTAAAAGAGAAGATAACTGAGCTTCTGGTGATATGAATATGTTGGGTTCAATCCGCCTCTGGCGGATGAACCTCTAGCTCCCATAGAAACCCGAAGGCTACTACTGCGTCAAACTCTTCGTATTAGCCCAATTTATTTGGCTTATTATCTGATAATTATCTTTCGTAGGGCGAGGTTCTCAACCTCGCAACGCGATCCTGTCCTATCCTACGGGAGCTTGCTCCGGATCCGTTAATAGGAAAAGGGTCGCGCTACGAAAATGCTTAAAGAATCGAGCAACTACAATTTCCCTCTCCCATGAAGGGAGTGGGACACTCCTTTTTCCCTAAATTCTTCTCCAAACCTGCCGATAAAATACTTAGTTAAGTTCAAACAATAACAATCATTTAAAGGAGTGGTCATGAAGAACAAAGCTTTTTTTGTTTTCGGGGCAATTTTTGTAGCCTTGACTCTGATTCTCTTCATTGCCGGGTGTAAGAAGAATTCTACCTCTCCCACCTCGGGCACTCAAACGGTTTTAAAAACATTCTCATCACTTAAGACCTCTATGCAGCCAGGAGATTCAAGCCAGGTCCAGGCAAAGGTGACGGATCAAAATAATAACTCTTTAAATAACGTGCGGGTTAATTTCTCAGCCTCACCTGCATCCTTGGGCTCCTTCAGAGATGTTTATGACATGACTGACACTTCGGGAACTGCCTCCTCTTATTTCGTGTCTTCAGACACCGGCACAGTCACCTTGAAGGCGAAACTTCCAAGCGGGGACAGCCTGACTACGACTTTGCGCATAACGTCCTCAGCACCTCCCGCTTCCGCCGGCACGATTGCCAGTATAGAATTCAACACCCTAAGGCCTTCAATTCAGGTTAAGGGGACTGGGGGAATTGAGTCAGCAGTTTTGGTGGCAACTGGATATGATTCGTTGGGAAACAAAGTAGGTGCCGGGAAGCAAATGATTTTCAGGATTTTAAATGGCCCGCACGGAGGGGAAAACCTCGAGAGCAAAGGGTACGGCCCTGACACTGCAGCCACTACCGAATCCGGGCAGGCAGTGGTCACTTTGAATAGCGGAACCATTTCCGGAACAGTAGAGCTAAGAGCTGAATCAGGAACTATTTTCTCCAATGTCACCCGGGTTGCCATAAATGCCGGTCCTCCGGCTTATCTGACCCTGGGAGCAAAGCCTTTGAATATCAGGGGTTGGGATATAGTCAATGTCACTTCTGACGTTCTGGCTATGGTGGATGATATCTACGGAAATCCGGTTCAGGACAATACTGCAGTCTATTTTGGAACAGAGGAAGGGATGGTGGATGCTTATGCCACGACTGCTGGCGGCTTAGCCACATCAGTATATCATTCGGGCCAGCCCAGAAACGACGGTTTAGCACATGTCTATGGATCAACTGCAGGAGGAACTGTGGCTGATACTGTTATCATTATTGTCTCCGGTCCCCCTGATACGACAAAATTCCTGGCCTATCCTGTCTCCCTTATGGCGGATGGGGTATCAAAAGGGGATGTGACCGTCAGGGTTGTGGACCAAAATGGGAATTTTGTGGTTGGCGGGACAACGGTTACTATGGAGACAGATTTCGGAACCTGTGCCTCAGGAGTTACTCAGGATGGAATAAATACTTCAATTTTTGAGACCAAGTTGGTGAGCCAGACATTGACCCGGGATTACTCTCCAGTTTCTCCAGATGATGGAATAGGAGCAGTCTCTAACCTGACTGCCAAGGCAGACCGGTCTTCTGCAACGGTTCAGGTTAATTTCTTAACCGGGTTTGCCTATTACAAAAACTGCCTGGTAGATATTGCCGGGACTGTGGTTTATGGAGGAAGGGAGCCGCTCACAGTTCTAATCAAAGACCGGGCGGGGAACCCACTGGGAGGTCATTCTGTCTCGGCAACTGTATCCTCAGGT
>Ga0209777_10005049_pt1 | contig 15370 bp, 11 predicted proteins | sample FrelakmetHBP12HB_FD_187147 | JGI IMG/M metagenome (GOLD analysis project Ga0209777, IMG submission 187147) | Freshwater lake sediment microbial communities from the University of Notre Dame, USA, for methane emissions studies -HBP12 HB (SPAdes)... | ecosystem: Environmental > Aquatic >... | reverse complement strand
ACATCTATAACCGACAACGATATCTCGCTATCCGTATTCTTGCAGCAAACCTCATTACTATACGAAAATCAAGAAATCCTCTCTTTTTGATTTATTTCATCATCGAGGATTTCTACGCTCCCGGTAATTGAGTATTTACGTCTTATCCCGAAATTACTTTCTCCTGGTAAATAAAATAGATGATTCAGCACCCATGAGGAAGCTGAATCAAAAGAAAATACGATGGATCATCAAAGAAATAGACAAAGGAGAAAGGACAACCTACTGAATCGCCAAAACAATGAACATAACACCTCAATGGACACGAAAACTCCACAGACAATTCCATACAACCCATCAATATCCCTATCCAAAGAAACCAGGAAGAAAACCCAAACCGATCACAGACACCGAAAAACAAATCGTACTAGAGATACGCAAACAACATCCCCTCGCAGCAGTGACACTAGAAAAGATCCTTGCTGAACAAGGAATCCACATCAGCCACAACCGAATCCATCAAATCCTCAAACAAGAAGGACTGGTAAAAGACGAACCCCATAAACAACGACGACGCAAATGGGTTCGCTACGAACGACGATTCAGCAACAGCCTCTGGCATGCAGACTGGTTCGAAGAACCACATGAACAGATCATCCTCTTAGAAGACGATGCCTCACGATTCATCACAGGATATGGTGTGTTTACCAACGCTAACATGGAGAACTCAAATCAAGTTCTCACCCAAGCCATACAAAACTATGGCACCCCGAAACAAATGATGACTGATCATGGCACACAATTCACATCACTATCAAGAGAAACCTGCCCAGACCCACAACAAAATAGGTTCCAACAGTTACTCAAACATTATGGAATCATCCATATCAAAGCACGGGTGAAACACCCACAATCCAATGGAAAAATAGAACGAGCTGGACAAACCATTGAACAACTCAGGAGACACTTCTCAAACTGGGATGATACTGTGTATTATTACAACTTCGAACGGCCTCATAGCAGCCTTGAAAATGGTCACCTGAGAACGCCCTATCAAACGTTTCAAGATAAAATGAGAGAAAGGAAGAAAAGAGAGTGTTGTGATGGCGTTATTTAAAAATCAGAAGGAAGTTAATTCAGGAAACCACAAAACACTAAATTGACAATAAAAAAAAATTAGAAAAATGCTAATTGTTGAGTATCACAATATGCGTTTCCTAAAATAGAAAGACGACGCTTTTCCGGCTTTCTCTTTCTTTTGTGTCCAATTTAAATAATCAATTTTCTTGTTTTGAACATCTAACCGTCGTATAAATTTTACATTAAGATATTCTATGGAAACACATACAGTAAGAATAATACTTGCAAGAATAGCTATAAGCCCAATAGCAAAATAGTCTTGAACATAAAATTCAACTATCAAAAACGGAAGCAATGAACCCGTGAAAAGAAGACAAAAATACACATAGATTTTATTCATAATGTTTCCTCCTTATTTACAATAACGGAACTTCTTTGTATTTTTATAATCTTCCATTTTTTTTAAAAAAACCTATACCTCGATGCACACAAATGTTTTTATACAATTAAAAGATAATAACATATTGGGGAGTCAATCATATATGAGGTAGGAACTTTTCATTTAGATGCTTTCTACCCTTCTTTTCATGTATCCTTTCCCCCCATACTAGACTCCCCAATCCCTTATTGTAATTTACCAACTTTAATTTGCCATCACAAATTTGACACCTCTCATCTATACAGTACCTCCAGATACTATCAAAGTTTAAATACTAACAAAATATTTGTAATATCAAAAATAGTTGGATGTACTCTAAAACAGGATGTTATTAAATTATAGTGTGAGGAAGGAAAGATGAAAAAACAGTTGGGAATGGTTGGAATAGTTTTTCTGTTTGTTCCTGTAGTTGGGTTGAGTAGATGCAATAGTAATCCTCGTAATACGAAGGAAAATAGATTTGAGGGTACTTGGGCACATCCTATAGGCCGCGGAATAGCAGGGGATACAATAATTCCTTTTTCCTCGGATGAGACAGCAAGGTGGTGGATATGAAACAAATAGTTGCAAGGATCGTATCACTTGGTATGATCATGGTCACCGTTTTTTTGATCGCAACGAGCCTTATGTGTGAGAATGTAAAGGCAGAAAACGCTGCGGGGACGTGGACAGGTCCTTGCACGGATCAGACGGGCGCGGCTGATTTCCATTATCATGCGATACTTACATTAACTGGTGAGAGCAGCGTGAGCGGGACCCTTAAGCTCACGTGTACGAGCGTGGATATTAATATAGCGGGATCAGAGAGCGCTCGGAATCAGGTTGGCTCTAGTGTCACTTTCCCGGTTGACGGTACGATATCTGGTTCCATTCTCACGCTGTATGTTCATGATTCTACAGGCACCTACACGTTTTCCATGACGGTGTCCGGAGGTGCTATGACGGGGGGTGGTCAATACAGAGGTGCTGCGAGCGAGATGAATACCTGGACATTTAACCTGGTAGGTGGTGGTGGAATGCTTCCAGGTGTAATACCCGGTCTACCGGACATGTCCTTCTTGACGGTTCTGACGGTTCCTACGACGGTCATTGCCGTTACCGGTGCCGCGTGTAGTCTAGCCACCTCTTTTTTACCTGCACCACGTGGCATGAGAGGTATGAGAGGGATAAAGGGACGACCCCGAACACAACCCTCATCTTCCACTCATCAGCAAACGCCAGCCCGACATATACCAGTACCCTATCAGGCTCATCCCCAGTCTCATCCAGCCCAGAAACCACAACCCAAGCCTGATCCGTCAGGTCCACCGCCACCACCGCCGCTTTTGAACCCCGCCCAAACCGTAACGATGCCAACGCCACGGGATCTTGGACCTACTACTGGCAACTCTCTCGTCCCATGGGATGCACCACTGCAGTGCGCACCCACAACTGATCCGCCGGACTACCCGTACCCTAAGGGGACGAACGCTTCAATGAGATGCCCGTACTGCGGATTCACTACCCTCTCACCATTCACCATCGGTTGGTTCTGCACGAACAGCCAGTGCCCTGCTCGTCGTGAATTGCTTCAAAAAGGATACACTACTAATCAATTTAACAATATGACCTGGAGGGGACTATAATTATGAGCCCTCTATCAGTGTTTAAAAAAATCAAGGAAGACGAGAGACGTTTCTCCAGATATCCGACTCCTACGCCCCCGGAAACACAACAAGTCATCAAGCGCCCGCTCACAGACTCAGATAGGGGATTCATGTCAAAATACTATCAGAGTCGCCAGAACCGCCTGCGGGTGCTGGCGATACTATCTTTTGGCCTTCTCATAACAAACACGATCATACTCTCGAACATTATGCTAGATTGGACAGTATCATTCATACTTTATTTCTTCATGTTTATTATAGGTGTTATAGCACTAGGCCAGTCTCTGAAAACCATTCTGATCCGCAAGAGAATCTCGGATACTCTCCAAGAAGGAACCGTGATAGAAGCGCAGGGACTTGCCTACAAGAATCGGACTACGCGAAATACCGCGACTTGGACCGTCGGACCTATTTCGATGATGTCGACTGTAGAACTATCGAACATCATCCAAGAAGGGATGCAGGTCAGGGTCGTATGCATTCCCCAGATGAAGGTTGTTCTTTCAATCAATAACATCGGGTTGACACATGGTGCGCGAATGACCTACCCACGGGATCTCGAAGCGTTGACCGCCCCCAGGCAGATCCCACCGCAAGAAGCAGAGAGGGAAGAAGAAATACATACCATAGAAGCAACCATAGACATGTCCATGAAATCTGACGAGCGTTTGACAAAGTTGAAAGAACTGAGAGACAAGGGCTTGATTACTGAACAGGATTACGAAAATAAAAAAAGGGAGATTTTGATCGAAATATAAGGAGAAGAAATCAGTACGAAAGGGAACACTGTACTACGCTATCAAAGATGAAATCAATACGATTTTTTCTTGTTTAACTAATCGTGCTAAGAATTAGCTCTCGGGGAGTGACCGCGTCCATCTTCCGATTTAGATTGGTCTGTGCATTGGCGCTGTCGGTTCCTACGCATATTGTCATCGACGGGTTCACGACGTGGGCGTAAAACAGAATAAAACCTAGTGAACAGCTATGGGTGTGAAAGCTAATCATCGACGTCATATTATTACTTGAACATCGCTACGAGTGTTCTACGTTCTCCTCTTCTAACAGGAATTGATAGGCAGGGGTTACAGAGATGTGTTTGTTGTCGATTTCAAGGGTTTCTTTTTGATTAGATGAGATAATATATCCTCTATCGACATGGAATTTTTTCATGAAATTCAAAAGACTTTTTGTCTCTATTTTTCCATATTTGATTTCGATAGGATCTATTGTTTTGTTGATTCGGATGATGTCTACTTCGTTTTTATAGGGGTCTCTCCAAAAGTATTCTGCGTTGAGTTGGTTCACGAGAATTGCTTCAAATACTTTTGATTGAGACATCGCATCCTCTTTAAAGAGAAGATCGACAGAGAGGATGGCAGGGTAATATTTTTTGAGTTTTCGTTCAACTTTTCGTCTGCTTCGTGAATAATTGTAGAGTTTTCGGATGAGGAATGATTCTTCAAGGTACCGGAGGTATGTTGAAAGGGTTTGTCGTGAGATATGGAAGTCTTGTGCAAGAGTGGCCAGTTCGACGAGCTGTCCTGGCTCTTCCATGATGATCGTGAGAAGGGATTCGAGAAGTGCGATATTTTTTATTTTAAAGAGTCGTGGGATGTCTCGATAGATGACTTTTTCAACGATGCTTTCTTTCAGATATTTTTTAATGATTTCCTTATCGTTGACGTTGACGAGCTCCGGGAATCCTTGTGTTTGGATGTATTTTTTAAATTGTGTGGAGAGTTCTTTTTCGTAGAGTTGTTTTGGTTGAACGCGTATGTCTTTAAATCTCAGAAATTCTTTGAAGGAGAGTGGTGTGATTTGAAATTCGAATATTCTCCCTGCGAGTGTTTCTTTTGATCGTTTTTTTAGGAATAAGGATTCAGAGCCAGAGATAATGATTTTTATATGTTTTCCATGGGTATCATAGAGTCGTTTGAGTTGTTCTTCCCAGTTTTCTACTTTTTGTATTTCATCGAACAGGAAGAGGTAGGAAGCGTTTTCAAGGGTTTTTTCCATGAGTTGTTCGTATTCATTGAGGACTTCTCTGATCTGTGTTTCTCTGAATTCGTCGAAGGAGAAGTAGAGGATGTTGTTTTGGTTGAAACCTTTGTCGATGTGGTGTTGTATGATTTTGTAGAGCAGTGTTGTTTTGCCGACTCTTCTAAGGCCGGTGAGTGCGATTATTTGGGGGAGAGGGAAGAATTTTGAGATGTGTTGGTAGATGTCTCGTTCTTTGTATTCTGGGGTGAACGTGGTTTTCCACCAGGGGTTTGATTCAATCAAAATGTCTTTTATTTTTGTCATATGCATTTAACCTATTATCTATTCTATGTTAAGTGTATTTAACATAAAATATTTAAAGGTTGTGTCCCGAACAACTACACATCTTGTTCTCTTGTGTCGTGTATTGGATGATCGTACGGACTGGGTTTCGAAGAACGTGAAGGGGACGACTTTGGGAAAAGGGAGGTGACGAATCTGGGAAAACGTGGAGGCGACGACTTCAAGAAATTCCCTCTAGAGGGCGGGAAATCAAGGAACAGGTTTTTAGGTGACGAATTTGGGACGGCTTCAAGCGACGAAGATGGGAAATGGTTTTCTCCTGGTTCTTCACAGGATTACTATGGTGATGGTTTTGATGGTCGATGAGGTGATTGTGTGGTCACGACTTTAGGATATTGCGGTTTTCTTTGTATGTTTTTTGGTTTTGGTGTTTGTCGAATCATTATGGAGAGATGTGATATTAAAAAAAGATTTTATTTTTTTCCTCTTCTTATACCAAGTAAATTAATATAACTTCCTTATCTTACCCTTAGCGTAACAATTAATAATAGTGACAAATATAATGAATAATAGGTATAGAGCAATGAACACGCAATCTGAACAGGTGAAACACGTCGTTGTCGATATATTGAAGAAATCCGGGGTTAAAAAAGCATCGTTGTTCGGATCTATTGCCCGGGGCAAAGCCACACAGAAAAGCGATGTAGATATCCTCATTGAATTCAAAGGAAAAAAAAGTCTTTTCGATCTTGTACACCTCAAAATGAACCTTGAAGATGCTCTTGGGAAAAAGGTTGATCTTCTCACGTATAACTCACTTCATCCACTGCTGAAAAAGAAGATATTAGATGAACAAGAAGTGATCCTATGACAAAAAGCGCAAGCGTCTTCATCGACCATATCTTAGAATGTATCGAGCTAATAGAGAGATATACGAAAGATTGCACCAAAAATACATTTATCGATGATGTTCAACTTCAGGATTCCATACTTCGACGGATTGAAATCATCGGAGAAGCCGTAAAAAATATTCCTTTGGAGATAAAAATCAAGTATCCTGAAATCCCATGGAAAGAGATTGCTGGAATGCGCGACATCCTCATTCACGAATACTTTGGGGTAGACCTGCAGCTCACATGGGAAACCGTTAAAAAAGACCTCCCACGATTAAAGAAACAATTGAAGAAAATAAAGAGCAAACATTCTAAATAAAAAACCGGAAACACAAAGCGACGAAATCGGGAACCCCTAGGTGACGAATATGGGAAATGGTTTTCTCTTGGTTCTTCAGGGTTACTATGGTGATGGTTTTGACTGTCGTTGTGGTGGTTTTAAGGTGACGGGTTTGGGATTTGCGAGGTTTTTTAGTTAGAAAATGCCGGGTTTTTCTATTTATATGGATTGATCTATATCTTGGCGCTGTCGGTTACTACGCACATCTTCATAGACAGGCACGACGTGGGCGTAGGAGACAAAAGAGGAGGAAAAAGGGATAAATTGATCCGTTATAGGAGTTTGACATTTTCTAAGCCTTTAACGTGTGCATCACCGGTTCGTTACATTGATTGCTGTTATTTTGCTATTGTATAGACGAGAGCGTTAACAATATAGAGTTCATTGGTGTTTTTTTTTATGTCTGCGGTGATGCGTACAATTTCTTGGTCGATATCGATAATAGAGGGATTTATACAGATGAAATCGATTTTATAGGAGAATACCATATTTTTTTCGTATTCGTTCAAGTTCCTTTTCTTCAACACGAGGATTTGTATAGGTGGTACTGAGTCTCTCCCGAATCCTCCGCATCATGCGTACCGCATCAAACTCTTTCTTCTTCATGGAGCACCTCCCGAGGGCTTCGTATCTCTATCGTTGGATATCCATATTTAAGGTTGATAGAGTTGTAAAATCGAATTTTCTCCAAATTAACGATATGTTTGAAATTCCAACTAACAAGGACATCTACACGATATACTGTAGCGATTGCGATATGCTGGGCGTCAATCAAATATTTTTTAGCTATCGCCCCCTCTTTAAGGTAATGGTTGGCAAGTTCTTTTGCTTCGTCATTTAATACAACAAACTGTTTATGTTTTTCTGGTATTTCCTCGAGTATTGTTTTAATATGGTGTGGGGCGTCTTCGATCTCTCTCAACGTTAAATCTGAAAGAATAACTATTTTCCGTCCGTTTTTAAATTCCTGAAGCAATATCTTTGACCATGTGTCAAATTCACTATCGAATATTCCATCGATTACTGAAGTATCGATATAGATCTTTGTTTTTATTGCCATTTATGGCCTTCCTTCCTACAATACTTTATACGTTTCTTGTTTGCATAAAGGTTACGACGTTGTACAGATAACTAGTTTCGTCAATGTGGGTTTAAAATAAGAGCGCTATAGATCCTAGATTTGGAAAGCAGGTTAAGTCCTGTCTTTTAGACATCGATCAGGTGACAGATATGGAAAAGAGTCAGGTGACGAGGTTTGGAAAAAGCGGGTTTCTATACAAGTTGTGAGGAGCTGAACCTATGCATCTCTTCATAGACGGGTTTACGACGTGGGCGTAACGAAGGAATAACAAGAGAGAAAATTATAGAGGTTATAAACGAATTATTTAGCGAGGGCTTCTTTCACTCGTCTCGCATCTCTTCTTTTGTTTTGGTTGTCTACAACTTTCTTCAAAAAGGTTAAGACTTGATTTTTATTCTGTCAACCATTTCCATAACGGTTTATAGACCATGGTAGTGCCATCGATTTCTTCGTCCGCCTCATAGCTGTCTGTGATGATCGATCCCTTCTTTTAATGTGAACTCGTTCATTGCTTTTAATATGCTTCTTCTTTCTCGCTCTTTTGTGTTCTTATTTTCGATATCGTAGGAGACGTGAATGACTTGTTTTATCGGTGTCTTATCTTTTAAGAAAAACGAGACAGGCTCTGTCACGAAGTGATACAGGAAACCGCTAAAACATTCTTCACCAGACAAAGAAGCCCAAGGGAGTCTTGTTTTTCGTTGCAATGCTTTGTGAACTATTGCACAACAATACAGCACAAATTTTTTTACATCTGTTGCGACAGTGTTCGCATAATGAGATAATTTTATTCAAACACTCGTGTCTACGTACCGTTATAGTTTTTATATTACCATTTGATATCACATTATGGATGGGATGATTCATGGGTGCTATCCTAGCTTGCAGTATTGGTAATTTTATTCATTTGCTATGTGAAAAACATATTTTGGAGATGGTTCAATGACCGATGAACCCGATATTATAAAGCAGTTGAGAGAAGAGGAAAAACTGGGGTTACTTCACAGTAAAACAGGGAGCACCCATGAATTAAAATTCGTAAAACAACCCCCTGGAGAAATCCCTGAGAGGAATCTTGTTTTTATTGAACCAGATACAGTTGATAGTACCATGGATGATACTCTGTGCAATATCTTTCTGGATGATCTCTACAAGGCTGCATTTGAACTTTCGCCGGATTGTATTATTATCTTAGACTTGCACGGTATCGTACAAACGTGTAATACAGTCACGGTAGCAAAGTTAGGATGGCAAAAACAGGAAATCATTGGTAAACATATTTCAAAAATAGGTGTATTTCGTAAGAATGATATATTAGAACGGTTGAAATCGTTCTCAGCCGTACTCGGTGGAAGAGATATTGTATCATTTGAAACGGAAATAGTGTGCAGGGATGGGAGTTCCTTTTTCGCGGAGGTTCGTCCGATTCTTCTGAAAAAAGACGGCAAAAATATTGGTGTTCTTGCGATCTGGAGAGATATAACGAAAAATAAGAAGATCAATCAGACATTACATCGATATGAAACGATCATAAAAACCATAAAACATCCAATGTCGTTAATCGATACAAACTACGTGTACCAAACCGTCAATGATGCCTATCTACCATTTTTAAATAAATCACGAGAGGAAATTGAAGGACATTCGGTAGAAGAGGTACTTGGGAAAGAATTTTTCGAAAAACAGGTAAAACCATATTTTGATAGATGTCTAACAGGAGACGAAGTACGCTATCAGGTTTCGTTTAGTACTCCCGGCAAGGAAAAGCGAATCCTAGAGGTCGAAGCGTATCCTTATTTTGACTCTGACGGAGCGATTTCAGGGGTAGTCGCGAACACAATTGACCTCACCGATCAAAAGAAGACAGAGGAGGAGATAAAAAAAGAACGAGATAAGGCTCAACAATATCTTGATATTGCAGGAGTAATGTTTGTTGCTTTAAATTCTGATGGTGTCGTGACTCTTATCAATAAAAAAGGTTGTGAGATTTTAGGGTATGCTGAGGAAGAAGTTGTCGGAAAGAATTGGTTCGATACTTTTGTACCAAAAAGAACCAAGGACGTAATTTTACCAGTATCAAAATTATTATTGGATGGAGAGGTGAAATCTGCTGAATATTTTGAGAATTCGATTCTAACAAAAGATGGTGAGGAGCGATTAATTATATGGCATAATACCATAATTAAGGATGACAATGGAGATATCATTGGGCATCTGAGCTCCGGAGCGGATATTACAGAACAAAAGAAAACAGAGGAAAGAATAGTACAGAGCGAAAAAAAATACCGCGAATTAGCGAATTCATTACCACAAATTGTGTACGAAACCGATGAACATGCTAATTTTACTTTTGTCAATCAAGCATCTCTTTCCCTAACCGGTTACACAGAGGAAGATTTCAAAGGTTTGAATGCTCTTCAGACGATTACTCCTGTTGACCGAGCGAGAGCAAAAAATAATATCCTGAAATTACTGCAGGGAGAAACGATTACAAGTAACGAGTATCTGATGCAAAGGAAAGACGGATCTACCTTTCCGGCTCTATTTCATTCAACTCCAATTCTCCACGATAATAAAATTGTTGGACTGAGAGGATTTGCAATAGATATCACCGAGCAAAAACAGGTTGAAGGAGCGTTGCGGGAGAGCGAGGTGCGGTTCCGGGAGCTCTTCAATCGAATGAGCAGCGGAGTTGTCGTGTATGAAGCCATCGATAACGGCGGGGATTTCATATTCAGGGATTTCAATCTTGCGGCGGAGAGGATAGAGAAAGTCAGCAGGAAGGACATCCTCGGTAGGCGTGTTTCCGAGGTATTTCCTGGGGTGAAAGCGTTTGGAGTCTTTGAAGTATTCCAGAGAGTGTGGCAAACCGGGAAACCGGAGTATTACCCCGCGAACATCTACAAAGATGAGCGGGATCCCGGAAGTTGGCGAGAAAACTGGGTTTTTAAATTGCCCACTGGTGAGATAGTCGCTATCTACAATAACATCACCGAGCGCAAGAAGGCAGAAGAAGCATTACGAGAAGGAGATGAAAAGTGGTCTTCTTTAACAGGAAATACTAATGACATTATTATGATGGTAGACAGTAAAGGTATAATTCAATACATCAATAAAACCCTACCACCTTACACTCCAAAAGAGACGATTGGAAATACGTTATATGAATATGTACCAAAAGATCACCACGATATAATCAGTAATTCTTTGACGAAGGTTTTTAAAACTGGAGAATCAGATAATTATGAGATGTCTTCAAACATTCCAAAAATTGGTACCATATGGTTTAGTACGAAAGTAGTTCCTATCAAACATAATGGAGAGGTTACAGATGTTATACTGATATCTACAGACATCACCAACCGCAAGCGAGCAGAAGTGGAAATAAAAGCATCTGAGCAAAAACTCCAAACTGTCTTTGCTTCTTCACCTGACCCTATTTTTTCTACAGATCTAACTGGTAATATTACCGAGTGTAATCAGGCAACACTGGATTTCATTGGCATTCCGTCTAAAGAAGAATTGTTTAGTACGCCTGTGCTTTCAATGCTTACAGAAGATCATCGTGATAAAATAGCAGAACAGATGATGAAATGCATAGACAGTGGTAATACAATCAAAGATGCTGAATACACCTTTATTGCCAAAAATGGTCGCAAGATTGATTCCCTTGTAGCTGCTGCCGTACTCAAAGATGCCTCAGGGAATCCAACAGGGTTTATGGCAGTAGTCAAAGATATCACCGAGCGCAAGCGGGCGGAACTTCTTGAGCGTGCCCTTTATGAAATCGCTCGTGCACCGGAAACAGTAAAAAATTTAAATGATCTATATCATGTTGTCCATTTGATAATCAAGGGCCTTATGCCGGCGGAAAATTTCTATGTCTGCCTATATGATGAAAAAGAAGATCTATTACATTATCCTTATTTTGTTGATGAAATCGATGCCTGGCCTCAACCAGAAAAACCGGGAAAAGGTTTAACGGCGTACGTACTTCGCACAGGTCGTACACTGCTTTGTGATACGGTGCTCGACAAGGAACTGGTTCGCTGCGGAGAAGTGGAAATGGTCGGTTCTCCTTCAGCGTGCTGGCTAGGCGCACCGCTTAAAGTCGGTGAAAAGATCATTGGTATAATTGCTCTTCAGCACTATTCTGATTCGAAGGCGTATGGTGAACGGGAAAAGCAGATATTAGATTTTGTTTCTGGTCAAATAGCTAACACTATTGAGCGCAAACGAGCGGAGGAAGAAAGTCAAAGAATGCAGGAACTGCTTCAAATAGTGAACAGGGATCTCGAACGAAAAGTCCAGGATCGTACAGCTGAAATACGTTCACTCTTGAATCAGAAAGATGAATTCATTAACCAGCTTGGTCATGACCTGAAGAATCCTTTAACTCCATTAACAACGTTATTACCTATTCTCAGAAAAGAAGCATCTGATACCGTATCTTTGGAACAATTTGATGTGGTAATTCGTAACGTTGAGTATATGAAAAATCTTGTGATAAAAACTCTTGAACTTGCCCAGTTAAACTCATCAAACACCATCTTAAGCCTCGAGGATATCAACCTCACAAAAAAAATCAATGATACCTTAATAACCCAAAGATTAATGTTTCAGACAAAACACATCACAGTAGATAATAAAATACCGGAGACGATTATTGTACAGGCTGATAACCTCTGTCTTGAGGAACTCCTCAAAAATCTGTTGACTAATGCAGTAAAGTATACACCAGAGGGCGGCAGTATCACTCTCAATGCAAAACCAGAAAAAGAATGTGTTACCATATCAATACAAGATACCGGCATTGGTCTGACCAAAGAACAAACCGCTCATATCTTTGATGAATTCTACAAGGTCGATCAATCTCGGCATGATTTCGACAGCAGCGGCCTTGGATTACCAATATGCAAACGCATTGCAGAGAAACACGGTGGAAAGATATGGGCAGTAAGTGAAGGACTTGGAAAAGGAACAACACTCTATTTTACGCTTCCGAGAGTACAGAGGAATACAGAATCAATAACAAATGAAAAGATACATCGAGAGATTGATAACGTTGTATACACAAAAAATTGATACCAATCTATCTGAGAATTGTACGATATCCTTCGTCAAATTTGATTTTTGAATTATTAAAAAACTATTTGATTTAGTTATTGATTAGAATATTTATGGATGATATGCATGAAATAGTAGAAGAAATCAGAAATGAACCTATTTGTAAAACAATCAGGAAGGGATGCGATGAACCCTGTAATTTAGGGGCATTTCAACCATTATTAGATGCTTTACCATTTTATGTTATATTGGTGGATGAAAATCACATAATCCATCTTGCCAATAATGCAGTGAAAAATCATCTAGGTGTTGATCCAAGGTCAATTATTGGTGGGTACTGCCCAAAAATAATCCATGGAATCGATGGACCTTTCCCAGGATGTCCACTAGAAGAATCCATGGCAAAAGGGCAATCCATTGAAAGAGAACTATTCGATGAAAATACTGATCACTGGTACAAATCAGCAATATATCCAACCACAATCTTAACCGAGGCTAAAAAAAGGTTATTTTTCCATACGACATATGACATAACCGAGTTGAAAAAAACACAACACCGAGTCGAAGAATATTATCAAATTCAATCTATCCTGAGTGATTTGCTCACCGTTTCTCTACAAAACATCTCATTAGATGCCATGTTGGATAAAATTCTTGAACGAATGATCACCATACCCTGGTTTAAGATAGAATCAAAAGGAACTATCCATCTTGTTGATCATAATGCACATATCTTAACGTTAAGGACGTTCATCGGCGTACCAGAACCAATACAAACAATGTGCTCACAAGTTCCGATGGGCAGATGTCTCTGTGGAAAGACAGCACAAACAAAGAAAATTGTTTTCTCAAACCATATCGATGAAGCACACGAGAACCGTTATGATGGTATGTCTCTGCATGGGCATTATTGTGTTCCTATCATTTATAATGATGATATTCTCGGGGTGATGAATCTATATGTTAAAGAGGGGCACCATCAAAATAAAAAAGAAGAAGATTTTCTTCTTATTGCATCGAACGTAATTGCTGGTATTATTAAACGCAAACAAGCAGAAGAAGAACTGAGTGTATTAAACAAAGAACTTGAAGATAAGGTAAAGACAAGAACTGGGGAAATTGAAACACTGCTGAAACAAAAAGATGAATATATTCATATGCTTGGTCATGATCTGAAAAATCCGTTACTTCCACTTTTGATTTTATTACCTCTTGTTGAGAAAAAAATTGAGGATCCAGAACTCAAAGAATGGTTGAATGTTTCTCTCCGAAATGCTCAATTATTAAAAGAAATGCTGACGAAAACTCTCGATGATGCCTTACAAGATAAACTTGGAATGAAACTCGACATGAGCGATATCAATATTTACTCTGAGGTCACAAGTCTTATTGATGGTAAACGGACGTTTTTCAGCGATCATAACATAACCATTGAGAATAGAATTGATGAAAACATTGTGATAAATGGAGATAAAATGAGAATTGATGAGATTTTTGAAAATCTCTTTACAAATGCTGTCAAATATTCTAAAGAACATGGTGGATGTGTAACGATTGATGCAGAACCAATCGAAGATTTTATTCAAATTTCAATTAAAGATGATGGAATAGGGATTGCTGAAAATCAAATTAATCATATTTTTGACGAATTTTTTAAAACCAATACAGCAAGAAATGGCATGGAAAGTCATGGACTTGGATTATACATATGTAGAAAAATTGTCGAGAAACATGGTGGAAAGATTTGGGCGGAAAGTGAAGGAGTTGGAAAAGGATGTACCGTTTATTTCACCGTTAAAACAGGAAGGAAAGGAAGCATAGGTAACTAATAATAGTATAGCAATGATATGATATATGAGAGGAGATGTAATGGTAAAAACAATATTAGTGGTGGATGATAATCCTGATATAGTGATTTCAGTGAAAGGAGGATTAACACAGTTTAATGATAAATATAATGTGATCTCTGCCAATAGTGGAGAACAATGTCTGGAATTATTAATGAAAAATCAAATCCCAGATCTTATTTTGCTGGATATTATGATGCCGGGTATCAGTGGGTGGGAAACCTTTTATCGGCTAAAAGAGAACCCTTCCTGGGGAAAAATCCCTGTGGTTTTTCTCACAGCGAGAACGGATAGAATGGCAAAAAATGCAGGAAAATTCTTAGCAACCGACTTTATCGAAAAACCATTCGTTATTGAAGATCTTGAAAAACGGATTGATGAGGCTTTACAAAAATAGTATCCATTAAAAAAATATTGATTTCACATTATTTTTTTTTATATTCCCTGGCATAAGCATAGTAATCACAAAGAGAAAACCCTAATTTTTTACTGGTACACCCGTATCAATATCCCGTTTGCAGCAGTAATGTACCGGTAATTTTGTGTTAATGACTTTGCTCCTTGGAAAAAATGAACACTTTCTAGCCTGACTTTCGCAGTTCGTTACTCTTTTCTTGATTAGATCACATTTCGCACTTCACATTATTTTCTGATTTTCAGTCAGCAAAAATGCTGAAAATCTTATGAACCTGGTGTTTTTCCACAGAAAATA
>Ga0209777_10005048_pt1 | contig 15373 bp, 14 predicted proteins | sample FrelakmetHBP12HB_FD_187147 | JGI IMG/M metagenome (GOLD analysis project Ga0209777, IMG submission 187147) | Freshwater lake sediment microbial communities from the University of Notre Dame, USA, for methane emissions studies -HBP12 HB (SPAdes)... | ecosystem: Environmental > Aquatic >... | reverse complement strand
GAACAGGGGTATCAGGGAAGGGTTGATTATCAGGTAATTTATGAGGTGAAGAAAGCGCTGCGCATCCCGGTGATTGCCAGCGGTGATGCGCTCTCACCGCAGCTGGTAAAGAAGCTGTTTGATGAAACCGGGTGTGACGGCGTCGCCATTGCCCGGGGGGCGCTGGGCAATCCGTGGCTTTTCAGGGACACGCAAGAGTTCCTGGAAACCGGTTCAATCCCCCGGCGACCTGATATGCAGGAGATTGCAGACACCATGATTGCGCACCTGAATCTGTGTGTTGCCTTTCACGGGGAAGGCACGGGCACTCCCATCTTTCGAAAGTTTTTCAACTGGTACACGAAAGGACTGCATGAGATACGGGAGCTGCGCTGCAAAGCGTATCAGGCCATGACACAAAAGGAAATGATTGCTATCATCAATCAAGTGCGTTTATCCTGCTGGGACCCGGGGCTGTCTCACCGTGCGTAATTCGGCATGCCATTCCTCCGACCCGCCTGCAGAAGCCTTGCGGAGGGCAGGAGCTGTTTTCCCCTCTTCAATAATTTCCCGTACCCGCTTCTCTATTACCTCTTCACAATCGAGTAGGAGGCAGGTGATTAGTTCACCTGCCGTCCTCTCACACCACCGTACGTACCGTTCGGTATACGGCGGTTCGTAAAGAACTAAGACCTGCTGTAAACCACAGCAAGCCCCGTCTTCTCCTCCTGCTGACGCTGAAGCAATACTCGGCTCTCCTGCGTTACCTCGGAGTTCCACTCCTACCTCACGCTGGTAGTCCCAACTTTTGTCGGGTTGGCTGCTTTCATTGCATTGCTCACAAGTCTTGCAACAGTTAAAGACCTCTCTACGTTCAGCCCTTCTCCCGACTGCTCGGGATACTATGGCCTCTGCTGACTCCTGACCGTTCAATCACGTATCACTACATGGGTTGTTGGTTCTGAATAACATCCCCAACTTACCAGTCAGGTCTCCCCGGGTAAGAACAATAGCTTTCATCCCATCTACCTGCTGCATCTACTGCATAAGCTTCGGGCAGTATTGGACTTTGTTTTGTTGCGCAAACTCGTCCGGCTTATGCAGCCTCTCATGCAGTTTCTGTTCGTCAGGCCGGGACTTTGCCTCCGGCTTCCTTCAGATTCGCAGTCGCCCACGACACCCTTGCCTTTGGCTAATGATTCCTACTGCCAAGTTCATAGCGGACTTTCACCGCCAAGTTATCGCCCCTGCCGGGCACACGCAAAGAGGCAGGGCCATTGCTGGCCCTGCCTCATCTCTTTTATTTGCACTAGCCTGAAAAGTGAGCAACCGGCCCTGGTTACTTTGCTCCCAGGATCGCATCCTTGCAGGCTTTTGCCACTCTGAACTTCACAACGGTCTTTGCCTTTATTTTAATTACTTCACCCGTAGCAGGGTTCCGTCCGGTGCGTGCTTTCCTCTGGACCTTTACAAGCTTGCCGAAACCGGGCAGCACAAAGGCGCCACTCTTTTTGGTTTCCTTGTACGAAACGCTGGCGAGCACATCAAGGAAACCGCTCACATCCTTTTTGGTCATGTTGAGTTTGTCTGCAATTTCGGCAATAAGCTGTGATTTGGTGATGGGTTTTACTGTAGACATACGTTGTTCCCTCCTGTTAATTAGAGTTTATGAGTTCCCGTTTGCTGTCTGTAGTGTATACCGACAGATACTACCTGAACATTACAGAAACTGCATTACCTTTTTTGTATCTGTAACGTTTTTTGCCTTTTTCTTTATGCTTATAATAAAGAGCAGCCGGGAAATCAAGGATAAAATAGCCTTCCGCGCTCAGTTTTAGCTCAAAGTCTAAAATAGTAGTAGTATGAAAAGCCATTAAGAGTCAAGGACTAATCTCCTCTGATTGGCTGGCCCTCCAAAAGAGTTAGAACTACGCATTTACCTCCTGCTGATAGTGTGTTATAAAAATAAGGGTTACGAACTTAAAAACCAGGTTATTTCTAACTGCCCTTAGTATCTATGACTCTGAAAATTCTGTCCCCGTTAAGCCGTATTGATGAAGTGGAGCCGCTTATTGACGCAGGCGCTGATGAGTTTTACTGCGGCGTGCTGCCCGCGGCGTGGCGCGAAAAATACACGGTTGCCGCCTGTCTGAACCGCCGCCAGGAAGACAACGCGTTCATCAATACCAGCCCGCACCTGAGCTCTTTTGCAGACCTTGAGGAAGCCGTCAGGCGTTCCCATAAAAGAAGCATACCGGTTGTGCTCACCATAAATGAGCACTATTACAGCCGAGAGCAGTACCCCTATCTCACAGAGTATATCGAGCAGGCGCTCAAAGTTGGCATCGATGCGTTTATCATCGGCGATCTGGGACTTCTCTTCACCCTCCGGGAGATGGGCTCGACAGCACGCATCCACATCAGCACTGCCGGCACTGCCTTTAATGCCGAAACCGTTCATTTTTACCGCGATCTCGGCGCTGCGCGCGTTATCCTGCCCCGGCATCTGTCGTTAGAGGAAATAGGCGGGATAGCGCAAAAGGTTTCCGGCGTTGAGCTTGAAACCTTTATCCTCAACTCCCGCTGCGCTAACGTTGACGGACTGTGCACGTTTCAGCACGGCCTTGCAGATCTGGTTGATGAGGAGAATCGAAAGTCCTATGAAAATGCCTGCATGCTGCTCTATGAGGTCTCTGCTGCCGTTGATGGGGTCTCCGATGAAGAAGCGGAAAAGATCCTGCAGGAAAAGATTTCCTGGGAGCGGCAGCATTTCTGGTCAGCCCTGCACATCGACGACCGGCCCTGCGGAGGCTGCGCGCTCCATGAATTTGAAGAGATGGGACTTGCCGGCGTAAAAATTGTCGGCAGAGACAATGCGCCGGAAAAAAAATTAAAGGACGTGTTGTTTATCCGCCGGCTGCTTACCCGCCTGCGGGAAGGTAACCCGCCGAAAAAAGAGTTCCGCGAATACGCCCGCGCAATCTACCAGGAAGAGTATAAATGGCCCTGCCTCATCTTTAAGTGTTACTACCCATCGGTGCTTATGGATGGGGAGACATAACCGCCCTGCCTTGAAGAACCTTCTTCACCACCAGCCCCACGGCAAGCACCACGCAGGCAAGGACCAGTTCCGCCACCGCCACCTGCCTCATTAACCACACTGAAACAATACAGCCGGCCAGCGCTACCGCGCTGCCAAACGGTATCTTGAACGTACGCTCAAGCTGCGGCCTGGTGCGCCGCAGGACTATGACCGCACAGCAGGTCGAGAGATACTGGCAGATGACGGCAAGGTTACTGAGTATCACCAGCTGCTGGAAGCTGAGAAACAGCGCTGCGCAAAAGGTTATAGCGGTGGTCAGGATAATTGCCCCTGCCGGCGTATGAAAGCGCGGGTGTGGAGCGGAAAGACGCGCAGATAAAAACCCGTCTTCTGCCAGGGCCGATAAAAAGCGCGGGCTGCCGAGAGCGTTCCCTGCAGTATACCCGATCATGGAAACCAGCGCCCCGACTGCCATAATAAGAGCGCCCGCAGGCTTCATAAAAACCGCAGCAGCATCAGCCAGCGGTTTTTCTGTTGATGCCGCCAGGCCGGCAAACACCCCCACTGACACTGCCTGCACCAGCACATAGAGTGCCGTTACACCTAGTAATGACCCGATGGTGGCAATGGGCACTGCCCGCTGCGGATTATCTGTTTCCCCGGCCGCAAGCGGCGCTATTTCAAAGCCCTGCAGCGGCCACAGCGCCAAGAACACGGCATGGCCAAAGGTGCCGGTGCCTCTCCCCCAGAACGGATGATAGTGCTCCCCGGAGACAAAGAAAATGCCGACGGCAATGAACAGAATCAGAGGAGCCAGCTTTGCGATGGTGAACGTGTCAACCGTCCAGGCCCCGAGTTTTATTCCCCGGTAGTTTAAAATCCCGAGCACCAGCACTAAACTGCAGGCTATGCACTTTCCCACAACGAGCGTATTAAAAACCGGGTCAAAACAACCGGCATATGAGCTTACGGCATTGGCAACTGCTGCCCAGCTGAATATCGCCGTCACCCAGGACATCCACCCCACGGCAAAGCCGACATCACGGCCAAAGGCTTCCCGGGCATATACGTAAGAGCCGCCATTGCGCTTATAGATGCTGCCAAGCTCTGCATAGCAGAGTGCAACAAAAGTTAATAAAATTCCGCAGCTAAGAAATACCGCAATAGAGGCCGGCCCTGCCTCCCGTGCCAGCAGCCCGGGGAACAGAAAGATACCCGAACCTATGATGGCATTGACGCCAAGGCAGAAGACATCAAAGCTGCTCAGTTTTTTTGCAACAACTGGCGAGGGCATGATGGAATGGGCCTCCATGGAACTGCCTGCGCATATCTTAAAATCTTTCCCTCTTTGCAAAAGAGGGACATTGCCGGTGCTTGCCCCTTTTTTAAAAGGGAACTCGAGGGGATTTTGCCGCCTCGCTGAAAAATCCTTTGCACCTGATGAAAAACCAGCATCAGCCCATCCACGGTACAGGCAAAGCCTGCAAAGTGTGCAAGCAAATTGTGCCGGGCGCTCACAAAACTGGTGTTGCTGTGCATGTCAATACCGGGAAGGTGTCTTTATCGTCTTATGAACGGCCCGGTGAGCCATGGAGCGCTCAAGATGCGGTTTTAAAATATTACAAACCTGTTGACTATTTTTTTACAAAAGTCAGGATTATAGCTGAATGTAAAAAAAATTACTCTTTTAGTGAAAAAAGTGATACTTTTTTCTTGACAGGGAAAACAATATGAAGTAGGGAATAGCAAAAAAAATAGTAAATGACCACTAATAAAGACAAAGAAAAATGTTGTAGGCAGCCAGCATACATATCCCGGAGGAGTAATACACCATGAAGAAAAGCCACTTCACCAGTGATGCTGATGTAGAACCTCCCAGCCAAGAATCTGAGCCTCCTGGCAGGATGCGACGCCTGGCGAAATTATCTCTTGCAAAACAACCCATAAGCATAAGCCCGCCTCGTTGTACTCAGCCGTTTCTTTTACCTCAGCCTGAACAATCATCCCCGCTTGCTGCCCATCCGGTGCGTTCTTTAATCAGTTTCAAGATAAGCTCCCGGTCACGGTCTTTTTATAAATGCTTCTATCCGCATATAACCAGCGCTGAGTGGAACGACTGGCACTGGCAACTCTGCAACCGCATCACCGATATGCCGGGCCTGTCCCGTTTTATAATAATTTCCGAGAATGAGAGCAAAGCGCTGACCCATCATGCAGGGCAGCTTCCGGTCAGCATCACTCCCTATTATGCAAGCCTTATCGACAGCATCGATGTAACGCACCCGGTGCGCCGCACAGTGGTGCCGGCGTATGATGAATTCATACCGGCTCCCGGGGAATCCAGCGACCCGCTCGCAGAAGACCGGGACAGCCCGGCGCCCGGCATTGTGCACCGCTATCCTGACCGGGCGCTGTTTCTGGTGACCGGCTTCTGTTTCACCCACTGCCGCTACTGTACGCGCTCCCGCATAGTGGGAAATGAAATAAAAGACTGCTACATGCAGGAGCACTGGGAGCAGGCCCTTGCCTATATTGAGGCACATCCGGCCATACGCGATGTGCTGCTGTCAGGCGGTGATCCGCTGACCCTTGAAGATGAAAGCCTTGAGTGGCTGCTGTCCCGGCTGCGGCGCATCCCCCATGTAGAGTTCATCCGTATCGGCACCAAAGCGCCGATGGTGCTGCCACAGCGCATCACCTCTTCCCTCACCCGCCTGCTCAAGCGTTTTCATCCGCTGTGGCTGAGCATCCATGTCACCCATCCCGAGGAACTGACACCGGAGGCGAGCCAGGCCTGCGGCCGCCTGGCAGATGCGGGAATTCCGCTGGGCAGCCAGACCGTGCTCCTTGCCGGTGTCAATGACAGCATAGCGACAATGAAAGAGCTGGTACACGGGCTGTTGCGCATCCGGGTGAAACCGTATTATCTCTACCAGTGTGACCCCATTCACGGCTCTGCCCACTTCCGCACCCCCGTGGAAAAAGGCCTCGAGATTATTCAGGGCCTGCGCGGACACACGACCGGCTATGCAGTTCCCACCTTTGTGGTTGACGCACCGGGCGGCGGCGGCAAAATTCCTCTTGTTCCTGATTATGTGGTGGGGCGTGATGGAGAAGATCTGCTGCTTAAAAACTACGCGGGCATTACCTACCGCTATCCGGACCCGGGCGGTACGGTGGGCCTTAAATAGCCACGGAGAACGCAGCGTTTACACTTTGAAAAGAAAATTACCACCTCGCATGAAAATTGGCATCACGTATGATCTTAGGGACGATTACCTCGTCTTAGGGTACAGCGAAGAAGAGACGGCAGAATTTGACAAGCCGGAAACCATAGCTGCCCTTGAGCAGGCGCTGCAGTCTCTGGGGTATCAGACCGAGCGTATTGGCAATGTCCGGAGCCTGGTAAAGCGCTTGTCCTGCGGCGACCGATGGGATCTGGTATTTAATATTGCCGAAGGCCTGCGAGGATTCGGCCGTGAGGCCGTGGTGCCGGCACTGCTTGAGGCCTACCATATCCCCTGCACGTTTTCCGATGCGCTGGTTCTCTCCCTCACGCTGCACAAGGGCATGACCAAGCATGTAATCCGTGACCTTGGAATCCCCACGCCTGACTTTGCGGTAATAGAGACTGCGGCAGACATTGAAACCACGGCTATTGTCTTTCCGGTGTTTGCCAAGCCGGTTGCTGAAGGAACCGGCAAGGGCATCTCCGCGGCATCAAAGATCAGCACCAGGGAGAGCCTGGAGAGCGTCTGCCGAAAGCTTCTGGACAGATACCAGCAGCCGGTTCTGGTTGAGACCTTTCTGCCGGGACGAGAGTTCACGATCGGCATTGTCGGCACCGGTGCCGATGCCAGTGCTCTTGGGGTTATGGAAGTTATGCTGAATCCGGCCGCGGAACCTGATGTATATTCTTATATGAACAAGGAGCTGTACGAGGAGCGCGTTCGCTACCGGCTGGCAGATGATGAAATGGCACGGCAGGCCCGTGAGGTAGCGCTTGTTTCCTGGCGCGGGCTCGGGTGCAGGGACGGGGGACGCGTGGACCTGCGGGCAGACAGTGTCGGCAGGCCGAATTTTATAGAAGTAAATCCGCTGGCTGGCTTGAACCCCGTACACTCGGACCTTCCTATCCTCTGCCGCCTGGCGGGCATAACCTATCATGAACTGATCGATATGATTGTGACATCAGCCCGGGAGCGCATCGACAATGCGCACACCTCTGCCCTGCTTCACCGGCGGCACGCCGTTGAAGACATTATTCAGGCCTGCCGTGTCTCCGAGGGTACTGCCCGGTAACATGAAAATAGCCATCCTTCACGACCTGATTCCTGAAGGCGCCGGCACGGAAGAACAGGACACCCTGGTCCAGGTTGAAGCGGTCCTGCGCGTACTGGCCGGGCTGGGACATGACGCTCGCGCCCTCCCCTTCTCCCTCGACCTCCAGTCAGCCGCGCAGTCACTGCAGGCGCTCTCCCCGGATCTTGTTTTCAATCTCGTGGAAGGCATTAATGGACAGGGCCGGTTGATTCATCTGTCCCCCGCGCTGCTTGACTATCTGCATATTCCCTACACCGGAGCGCCTGCTGATGCCATGTACCTTACTTCAAACAAGCTTCTTGCCAAGCGCCTCCTGAGAGACCGGGGCATTCCCACGCCGCACTGGCTTGCGGATAGCGCGCTTGAGGAGCAGGATACATTCAACGGCAGCGCTTTTATTATTAAAGCGGTTTGGGAGCATGCATCCGTGGGCCTTGATGAGGATTCGATCATCACCCCCATTGACCGGAAGCATTTGAATAGAGAAATTGCACAGCGGCAGCACGCCTGGAACCGGGAGTTTTTTGCCGAGCGCTATATTGACGGCCGGGAATTCAACCTGTCTCTTCTTGCCGGTGACCGCGGGCCCGTAGTCCTGCCGCCGGCAGAGATCAAATTTGTCGAATATCCAGCCGGGAAAAAAAGGGTGGTCGGCTACCGGGCCAAATGGGATGAGGCGTCATTTGAATATCAGCACACGCAGCGCCGTTTCTCCTTCCCTGAAGAAGACCGGTCCCTGCTTGACAAGATCAGCGCGCTCGCTGAAAAATGCTGGCAGGTATTCGGCCTGCGCGGCTACGCCCGGGTTGATTTCAGGGTGGATGGAACGGGCGCTCCCTTTGTGCTTGAGGTCAATGCGAACCCCTGCATCGCGCCGGACAGCGGCTTTGTGGCCGCGGCAGCAAGGGCAGGGATTGATTTTACCCGGGCGGTTGAACGGATACTGAAGGACACGATGAGAACATGAAGCAGGACCAATTCTGGGGCAATATGAGCGCCTTTCTGGCCCTGCTGCTGGATAATGTGGGGAACCTGGTGTTCCTGAGCTCTATCCTCATTTTTACCTTTCACTATCCAGCGGACCTTGTTCTCTTCCGCATGATACCGGGCACCGCGCTGGGAGTGCTGTTCGGCGACCTGACCTACACCTTCATGGCGCGCCGCCTGCGGAAAAGAACCGGGCGCAGTGACGTGACCGCCATGCCTCTGGGGCTGGATACACCGTCAACCATCGGCATCGCCTATGCTGTGCTGGGGCCAGCGTACCTTGCAACCCATGATGCTGTGCTTGCCTGGAAAATCGGCATGGCGAACCTCTTCATTATCGGTGTGGTAAAGGTCTGCACCTCGTTTTGCGGCGGCATGATACAGCGCGTTATTCCCGCTGCAGGGCTGCTGGGCTCAATTGCCGGCATCGGCCTGTTGTTTCTCGGCTTTCTTCCGCTCATTGAAATCTTTACCGTCCCCATCGCCGGCATGGTTGCGCTGGGAATTATGTTTTATGTGCTGATCGGCAGGATGGACCTGCCCTACCGCCTGCCGGGAATTTTTGTCGCGGTGGTCATCGGCACGCTTGTCTATACCGCGCTGGGAGCTGGCGGCTATATCCCGGAGTACCGGACTCCGGCGTTTACCATGCACGTCTCACTGCCGTACTTCAGTGCCGGGTTTCTCGCTGAGCTGCCGGCAACGCTTAAGTACCTCCCGCTGGCCATACCGTTCGGCATCATCACCATCATCGGCGGCATCAACAACACCGAGAGCGCCCGCCTGGCCGGCGATGATTACCGCGCCCGGGACATACTCCTCACCGAGGCATTCTCAACCCTCGTTGCTGCCTTTTTCGGCGGCGTGGCACAGACCACCCCCTATATTGGTCATCCGGCCTATAAAAAGATGGGGGCGACCTGGTGGTATACCCTGATGACCGGACTTTTTATCGGCCTGGGGGCAATGGCCGGTATTCTGTCGTTAATTATCGGCCTCATCCCGAAGGCGGTGCTGGCGCCAATTTTTATCTTCGTTGGATTCGAAATCGTGTCGCAGGCCTACGCATCAGTGCCGGTTCAGTATTCTGCAGCGGTGACCTGCACCTTTTTTCCCACCATAGCCAACCTCATGGTGGTGCTGCTCGGGCAATTCTTCAGTCAGCTGAAAATCTCTCCCGGGACTTTCCCTCCCGACCTGAAGACGCTCTTTCAGACGCTTATTATACTCGGCAATGGGTTTATTCTCACGGCGATGCTCTGGGGCGGGATGCTTTCTTCGCTCATTGATAAGAGGCTGCGGCGCTGCGCAGTATACGCGCTGGTGTGCGCAGCGCTAACCCTGTGCGGGCTCATGCACTCGGTATTTCCGTCAGGAGAAATTTATCTGCCGTGGCATGTACCGGGATCCCTGCACTGGGAGGTTGCTGTTTCCTATTCTATGCTTGCGGCTTTATTCTGGCTGCTGTCTCTGCAGAAACAGAAATCTTAAAGAGTCGTTTAAAGCTGCGACTGTTCAAGGTTCTCAAGCATAATGCTCAGCTTGTCCAGTGGAGTCACCAGGGTAAGTTCATCAGGCGCTAGACTGAAAGCCTTGCGCCAGGCACGGTCGCTGATAGTAAAGGCCGGCTCCCTGTTTATAAAAGCTAACGGCAGGAGCATCCTGCAGGCGCCCATGCCGGCAAAGCCTTTTATGAAGCTGCCGGTAGCATAACAGTAGGCGCGCGTCAGCAGGTGGATCTGTTCCGGAGTGCCGAACAGGATCACTGCATCAGGCTCAGGCACACGTCCAAAGGGCCCGATAATTATCGCCTTGAATGTTTCTGAGAACTGCGGAAAGAGAGCCCTTGCCTGCTGCTCGGCTTTTTCCTGCAACGCTACGCTGGGAAAAATATTTATCGAGGCAGTGTGGAACTGATTGCTTGCCGCGCGCTCTTCATCGCTCATCTGCGCCAGCACCGGGTCAAGGCCGGTTGCCGCGCAGCCCAGCGTGCAGACGCGGTCTTTCAGTGTCGTGTAGAACACCTTCTGCTCTGCAAGAGCCTCCGCCATCATGTAGCAGATATTATTCATGTCCGCGTATGCTTCGATGCCGGCCGGCTCCTGCTTTGCCTGCTTCAGAGCAATACCATTCTTTTTAATGCCCAGCGTGCGGCGCAGCAGTGTCGCTATGGCGTCGTGGTCCATAAAAAATCTCCCGGGTGATAGAAAATTAAACTTTACTTTTCTCCGCGTATATTTTAATTAAAACCGTATGAAGAATATATCAACCGTTGTCGAAAGTAAAGCCTGCAGCGGCTGCGGCATGTGCGTTGCCGCCTGCCCGGTTAATGCCATATCCCTCACTGAGCATTCCATCCCCGTGGTGGCAGATGCGTGCACTGAATGCGGTATCTGCGTGGAGATGTGCCCGCGCACGGAAATGCCCTATACTGCTATTGAGCGCGAGCTGGCCCGGAAAAACGGCGCTGAGCAACACGACCCTCTTATCGGCTGTTACACGCATATCTGCCTTGAGCAGGTAGTAAACGATGCCATCCGCAGCCGCTCCTATTGGGGAGGGGCAACCACCGCGCTGCTCGCATACCTGTTCGAGCAGGGGCATATTGACGCAGCGCTGCTGACGGACAAGGCGCACGATCTGTTTTACTGCTCCCACGCAAAGCCGCGCATCGCAGCATCCCCCGCAGACGCGGTTGCCTGCGCGTTCACCAAGCCCACGGTAACCCCGCAGCTGGCGCGCCTGCCAATAGCGGGCAGAAGCGTTGCCGTGGTCGGAACTTCCTGCCACCTGGAGGCCATCCGGAAAGCCCAGTATCTTGCCGAGAATGGCACGGTCGCAAAAAAGCGCTGCCGGGAGCTGACCGGGAACATCACCTTTCTGCTCGGGCTCAACTGCTTTTTTGCCAATACCTATACCGGAGTTGACCAGCAGCTGCAGCGGCTGGGACTGCAGGAAAAAGATATCAAGCGGTTCTTCTATGCCACGGGCATACCGTCGGTGGAGTTGTTTGACGGCACCATCAAGGAAATCCCCGGGGGCAATACAAATTTTTCAGCGCTCAACCTCGGCTGCCTGCTCTGCTATCCATCCTACACCGCGCGCCTTTCTGATGTCACCTTCGGCAAAACCATGTCTGAGGAATGGGGCTGGAATGACGTCATCTGCAGAAGCAAGAAAGTCGCAGGGCTCCTTCAGGAAATGGAAGGCCGGGGGATTATTGAAACGCGCACGCCTGTTGACGGCGGGACCGAGATGCTCGAATCCCTGCTCGAAGCGCAGGTTTTCAGCGTGGATGCCATGGGCTATGCCGCCTTTGTTGAAACCGGCAGTTTCAGCCCGGACGAGGCAGCCACGGCAATGCTCAACCGGCCCGGCGGCACCATTACCGGCACCAACCGGCTGCGGCTTATCCAGGCGGTGCGCAAATATTCTTTCTACGAGCCGGCTGTTGCGGCACGAAAGGCAAAGGGCGTTTTTGTGCCGGTACTTAATGATGCTTAAGATATCAGCACTCCCAGAAAAACGCCAACCATGGCAAGCGCAATAATAAGCTTACCGATGGCCCCGCCGATGAAGCCTACAAGGGTACCAAATCCAATCTTCATTGAGGTGCCTATGGTCCTGCCGTAAAGCAGCTCACCCACCAATGCACCGAGAAACGGTCCTGCCATAATACCTAACACGCCTCCCGCAAAAAGCCCGATCAAGCCCCCGGCAACAGCACCGGCAACACCCCACCGGCTGGCGCCATATTTTTTAGCTCCGATGATCGTCGCAAGATACTCTACCATCTGGCTCAGGAGGGTGAGAGCCACAAGGACCAGCAGCACTCCCCAGGTAATGGCCGTAAAGTCGGTGTACCATGCATAGATGAAAGCCCCGAGCAGTATCAATGGCGATCCCGGAAGCATCGGCAGCACAGATCCAATTAAACCGGCACTGAGAAGAAGAACGGTTATTAAAATAATAAGGGGTTGTTCCATACAACATGCTTCTTGATGGCTTTATTATACACCACGGCTGCCATTAATTATAGAAGCATTGCGTGCTCTGTGCTATAACCTGATCAACAATAGCACTCACAAAGAGATCTTTTCTATGAGCACTGCCAAGCAGCAGTTTTCTGACTTGCTTCCCTGCCCGGTCGTTTTTATCAGCACCATTCATGGTGAAAAGCGTGACATAATGACTGCGACTGCCCTGTTTGTTTCAGAAAAAGAACCGCTGCTCACCGTGAGCGTGGCAAAACGCCATCTCACCGGCAAGCTGATTGAGAGGTCAGGCACGTTCACCCTTATTATTGCTTCTGAGAGCCAGCGCGGAGCTTGCCCTGAAGCTGGGAAGCGTGAGAGGTGATGAAGAGGACAAGTTTCAACTGTTTTCCATAAAAACCCTTCCCGCAGAGCCGGGAAAGCCCCTCGTTCCCGCTGATGCTTCAGCATGGCTTGCGTGCAGGGTGATCAGCAGGCAGGATATAGATGGTTATTACGTACTGTTAGTGCGGGTACTGGAACAAAAGGACTTTGGAAAACCCCCGCTGATCTGGCAGAAAGGAATCCTGTTCGGCTTGAAATCGTTATAAGGCGTAGGTTCTTATGAAACGTTTTGCGCTAACAGGTAGTTGAAAAAGTTGTTTTTCCCAGGCTGGTCAAAAATGCACAGATGCAAGGCTCCCGAAATCCTGAGAAGTGAGGCGTACTTTAGGGTACGCCGCAGATGGGCGTTTTTCAACAGCCTGCTAAACCCGCATCCCAAACCCCTGATCCATTTTTTAACCGCACTGCTCATCTGCTGCACGCTCTGCCTCTGCGCCTGTGACATAGAAAAACGGCCTCTTGAGTTCCCTTTTGACCACGGCCCGCACTTTAACTCAGTGAATGAGTGGTGGTATTTTACCGGTGAGGTAATAACCGCTCAGGGAAAAACGCTGGGTTTTGAATTCACCATATTCAAGCGTTTAATTTCAGCTGAAAAAGGCTTTGCCTACCTCGGTCATTTGGCCGTGAGCGATCCTGACACAAAGCAGCATGCTTTTGTTGAAAAAACGACCAGCCCCCCTGTTACGGGTATTGAAGAAGGCAAAACGGAAATAATTGTTAAAAACTTTTCCTGTCAGTTTGCAGAAGCATCAGGCTTCCACATCAAGGCAGAGACAGACAGCCTGGCAATTGATGCCGTGCTGGTACCTGAGAGCGCGCTGTTGCCCCATGGAGAAGACGGGCTCATCACCATGGGAGACGGCAGAAGCTCTTACTATTACTCGTTTACCAGCCTTGCAACCATTGGCACGCTTACCGTCAATAATACTGAATATACCATAGCTTCCGGCCGCACCTGGATGGACCACCAGTGGGGAAATTATACCGTGCTGGGGATGAAGTGGGACTGGTTCTCTCTGCGCCTTGATGACGGCAGCTCGCTCATGCTCTTCCAGTTCAGGGATATCTTTGATAAACCCACCTTAAAAAACTGGACCTATCAGGCAGCAGCAGGCTCAGTCTTGTATGGCGCTGATTTCTCAGCGCAGGCCGCCCGCCGGTATAAAGAAGAAAAGGGCCGCAGCATATATCCGGTTGACTGGACCATAGAGGTTCCCGGGCTTGATGCGAAGTTTCAGGTCAGCCCGCTGTTTGATGAACAGAGCCTATATGATGTTATGACACCAGATTACTGGGAAGGTCTCTGTTCTGTTGCAGGGATAATGGAGGGCAAGGCGGTACATGGGGCTGCCTATGTAGAGTTGACGGGGTATGAAAAAATCCTGCAAGCAGGTTCTGCGGATAGCACGCTGCCTCAAATAAGCGACGGTATCAGTCAGGCTGGATCAGGTTATCAAGAATGAGCCCGCAAAAACTCTCCTTATCCGGAGCACTATACTGCCAGCCCAGATGCGTGAGGCAGGAGCTGCACATGGCAAGCCTCCAGCCGTATCCCGGAAACCAGCTGAACTCCTCTGTTGCCGGGCCCGCATAGCCGCATCCTGGTGCTGCCCGGAAACAGCCGATCTCAAAAATAATGCCATAGGGGTTGCAAAAGGCGTGCTGATGCATGCCCTGCACGTCAATCCGCTCACGCGGGCTGGTGATGCCATGCCCGCACTGCGCGCAGCGGACCGCTTTTTCTTCTTTCTTGTGCGCCTCATCTTCAGTGTCCACGCGCTGCCCTCCCCTTCCTTCCGGAAGCGGGATGCGCAGGCAATAGCGGGGATCAATGCTATCTATATTCTGGTCAATCATGGAAGAAGGTAGCTCACTGAAGTTCATTCACCGCAGCGGCCGCCCCTCGGCCATGAGCTCGGGGCCGAATGGCTGAGACCGCAGAGTCAGGAACAGTTTTCTCCTGCGGGCTGTGCGCAGTCTGCGTGCGTGTGCAGAATAGGTATGTTCTTACATAGTGGTAACGCATAGACTATCCTATCCCGGTCTTGCAACAACATTGCACGTTGCACAAGAGAAAAGAGAAAATCGCTGCCAGTGAAGTGATTAAAACTCTGGTTTGAAAATAAGAATACTGAGCGGCGGCAGGACCACAGTGATGGAACAGGGCTTCCCGCTCCAGGGAATCGCATCAGCCTGCACGCCGCCGCTGTTTCCCCTGTTGCTTCCCCCGTAATGTGCTGAATCACTGTTAAGGAGTTCCCGGTAAAAAGCGGGCAGCGGAACGCCGATGCGGTAATCAAGGCGCGGCACCGGGGTGAAATTGCAGGCCACCACCACAAAGTCCCGCGGGTCGTGTGCCTTCCTGATAAAGGAAATAATGCCGGCGTCGGCGTCACGAAAATCTATCCACTCAAAGCCGCTGTACTGGAAGTCAATCTCATAGAGTGCCGGCTCTGCGCGATAGAGGTGATTTAAGTCCCTGACAAAGTTCTGCAAAGAGCGGTGCGGAGGGTAGGCAAGCAGGTGCCAGTCAAGGCTTGCGTTGTGGTCCCATTCAGACCACTGGCCGAAATCATTGCCCATAAAAAGATGCTTTTTCCCCGGATGGCAGAACATGTAGCCGAAGAGAAGGCGCTGGTTGGCAAATTTCTGCCACACA
>Ga0209777_10005047_pt1 | contig 15374 bp, 12 predicted proteins | sample FrelakmetHBP12HB_FD_187147 | JGI IMG/M metagenome (GOLD analysis project Ga0209777, IMG submission 187147) | Freshwater lake sediment microbial communities from the University of Notre Dame, USA, for methane emissions studies -HBP12 HB (SPAdes)... | ecosystem: Environmental > Aquatic >... | reverse complement strand
CCCGCCTCTTCGTTTCTCCTGGATTCTCACCACAACGACACGACGACACAAAGGGGACCCGGAGAATCCGGAGTCAACACCAGGACACAAAGGCGCGAAGAGAAGGGGGCAAAACGGGGATTACAGACCGTAGATTACGGAATGCAGAATAATCCGGCTTCGGATTCGCCGTGTCTCCATGCTTCTCTGCGTCCCCGGTGGCAGTCCGTCTGCGGTTACGCGATTCGGTAATCTGTGAAATCTGCGTAATCTGCGGATGAGGATGGGCTTGCGCACTTGCGCACTCGGTTTACCGGACGACTGTGAACCTTCGGGTCAGCCGGGCGGTGCCGGCGGTCAGGACCGCGAAGTAACTGCCTGGAATAAGTGGACTGCCGTATCGGTCGAGCGGCTGCCACACCAGGCTTTGCCGGCCATCGGACGTCCCGCAATCCAGCGTTGCGAGGCGGCGGCCGGCTGGGCTGATGATTTCAATCCGCACCGGCACCGGCTTCGGGGTCTGCCAGCGCATTGCCAGGTAGTCGGTCACGACCCGGTTCAGCACTTCGAAGCGGAGCGACGCCGCGGCACCGGACGGTTCGAACTCGATTCCGCCCGGGGTCCGTACCGCAATCAGCCGGACCAGCGTACTCAGGCCGCTCGGGTCACTGCCCTGCAGGCCTGAGAAATAGAGCTCCACCGAATCCGGCCCGGACTCCGGGGCGGTCCAGAGAAACGAACCGGTATCCTGGTTCGCGGTCGTGAAGTGCACGGCGACGGAATCGGTCCCGTCGGAGTAGAGTTCCAGATTCGGACCGGGCTCGACCGTGCCGACGCAGGGTGTGTCGTTCGCCGTGCGAATCGAGGCATTGAAATTGCTTATCGGGTCGGTATTGTGATGCCCGATGCGCACGCGATACGTGTCGCCCGCGACATAGGCCGCAGGAAATCCGGTCACCCAGATATTGCCGCCCGGACTGCCATGGCAGTGGATGGCGCAGGAACCGAGGCTGCCGGGCGCGCCGGAATACCCGATGTACTCCGGGAACGCAGCAATCCGGCTCACGCCCAGGCACACCAGGGTCAGGAGCAGAGCGCGGCTCATGCGGCAATTATGGCGGCACCACGGAGTCGGTCGAGGGGTTAGCGGGAGAGAACAAAGCGCGCCGCGGTTGACCGGCCCCCGGCTTCGAGACGACAGATGTAGACCCCGGGCGCGAGCCGGATGCCGGATTCGCGGGTAGCATTCCAGTTAAGATGGCCGGTACCGGATGTCGTCCGGGCCAGCACGAATTCGCGCACCGGGCGGCCCGCAAGGTCAAAGACCCTGAGCCGGCCTGAGTTCGCGGACCCGAGCGACCAGTCAATCTGCACCAGCGAGCGACCCACCACGCTGCTTACGGCGAGGAGCGTTCCGGCTGCATTCCCGGCCTCGCGGACCGCGCTGGCCGGCGAGCCGCAGGCGAAGACCAGGGCGGGCCGGTCGCTCGGTATTCCCAGGGCGACGATGATTTGCGTGCGCTCGACCGGAGTCAGCGGCACGGTCAGAAAGCCGTCCAGGCCAAGGCTCAACGCCTGGGTTACGTACTGAAACCCGGCGAGACCGGCTTCCTCCATATCTCGATAACGACTCGTGTCCAGCGCGCAGACGACGACATAGACCGGCGCGGTCGACGGTATCCGGCTCGAGGCGGACCGCAGTTGCGGGCGGCGGTCACCGCTCACGACCAGTTCAAGCCGGTGGTCGCTGGTGGTCAAGTCGGTTCCGGGCGGTCGACGATTGTTGTAGCGCCAGACTCCGTCCTCGCGCACAAGGTAAATCAGGCGCGTCAGATAGTACAGGGCGTCCGCTGAGGGGATGGTCGTGCCCCGCCGGTTGTTGTAGGTCAGGTGCGGCGTGACGCCATTTCCGGCCCAGAGAATCTGCGAGACGTCGTTCAGCGAGGGTGAAACCGGACTGAACAGCGAATCCTGATGCCAGTTGGACATCAGCACCTCGAACGTATCCGGGCCGCTGGTCCGGGGCCGGGGCAGGGTCGAATCCGAAGAGCGGGCCTGCAGCGAGTCCATGAGACCGTTCGTCACGGCCCGGCCGAAGACGTCCACTATCTTGATTGACTCAGCCGGATTCCAGAAGCTGTCGGCATGGAGCGCGGCATACTTCATCGGGCAACTTGCGACAACCGCGCTGTCATGATTCCAGAATGCGGTGCCGGCCAGCAACCCGGCCTGCACGGCAAAACCCGCTTCTTCGTGCCGCGCGCAGGCGATTCCGACTTCAAATGCCGCGCCGGGACTGTAGCGCAAGTCGCCGCTCATGTGCACGACCAGGGCATGGGCGGTCGAGTCATACCAGTAGACATTCTCGGGCGTGGCCACGTAGAAATCCCGGTAACTGCCCAGGTGCGGCACGCGGTTCATGGCCCAGAGGACATTAGAGAGCACCTGGCGCGAGAGCGTGCTGTCGAACCCGGAGTGAATCGAATACCGGCTGTTGGACAGAATCTCGAACGAATTTCCGTGGACTACCGGCGCGGGCAGGCTTTCGACCTGCGCGAGCAGAACCGGGACAAGCGCAAGAGACAGGACGCCGGCGAAAATGCCCCTTTTCATCAGGCAAAGTCTAGGCCGGAACCGGAAAGTGTCAAGCGCCACGCAGGCTGGAAATCGAATCCACCGATTACACCGATTCCGCCGATTTCCCGGAACAGATTACCACCGAGCGCACCGAGAACACAGAGACACGGAGCATCCGGACTCAACACAACGCCACAACGAACACAACGGGAAGCCATTTCTTAAAGCCGCAGATGGACGCAGATTAGCTCGCGTTTGCCATTCGTCATTCATCGCTCGGCTTTCATCGTGACATCGTGTCGTTGTGCCGTCGTGGTAGAGATTGGTCCGCGTTCGCCGCCACAGGCTAAGGTATTTCAGGCCGTCTAGTTTGACAAACTTGTCAATATTTCGCCGCCCCCTGCTCCAAGCTCGAAATCAACCATTCTCGGCCTAATACTCGCAGCGTCGGGTTCTTACGAATCGAGGGCTGAGCAAAGGCAGTGCCTGGGTAGGTACTCTGGTAGGCTCTCTACCAGGCTCAGTGGCAGGCTCTCTAGTAGGCTCTCTACCAGGCTCTCTACCAGACTCTCTGGTAGATGCTCTACCAGGTGCTCTACCAGGCTCAGTGGTAGACTCTCTGGTAGGCTCTCTACCAGGCTCAGTGGTAGACTCTCTGGTAGGCTCTCTACCAGGCTCTCTAGTAGGCTCAGTGGTAGGATATCCACCCCCTCTCTACCCCACGCTCGGGTTCCGAGTCGAGCCACCCGATTCCACGTCAAGATTTACGACTGGAACGAGCGCGGCGGTAGCGAACCGATACTCAACCGAATCGTCTGTGAGGTGTTTGGGCTGACGGTGTAGCCGCTGCCGGCGGCTTCGGGCTCGCCTCAATGAGTTCGCCGCGAGCAAGTGCGTAACGTAGTCTTATGCTGGCCATTGACAGCATAAGCACATCTTACTACAATTACTCATGACTGTTTTGCCAACTGAAGGATTGTCCGCAAGAATCGCCGCGCGTCTGAAGCAGGCGCGCGAGGATATCGGCCTCACGCTGGCCCAGGCTTCGAAGGGCATGGGATTCGAGAACTACCAGGTTCTGATGAACATCGAGAAAGGCGAACGCGCGGTCAAGGCGCTTGAACTCGTGGACTTCGCCCGGCTGTATGCCCGCCAACTTGACTTCTTCCTCAGTTCGGCTGAGCCATCGCCGGCTCCGGCGGTTATCTGGCGCAGTCGGGGCATTGACCCAGTGGCAAGGCGCGTTGAAAGAGAATTCCTGGGGTATTGCGAGGAATACGGTCGTTTGGAGACATTCGCGGACGGCGCTCCGACCACGCTCAAGTTGAAGTCCGGCGCGGTCTCCGGCTTCGACGACGCGGTTCTGCTCGGGGAGAACATTACCCGGCAACTCGAACTGGGCAGCCATCCGGCAAAGGCGCTGGCTTCGGTGCTGGAAGAGAATGGCGTCAAGCTCATGGTTCGTGAGTCCAAGTTCGCCGGTTCGGCCGCTTCCACGGTCGGGGACTTCGGGGCGGGCGTGTTCCTGAATTCCAGCAACGCACCTTGGCGAATCAGTTATGACTTGGCGCACGAACTGTTTCATCTACTGACCTGGGGACAATTCCCTGCCGAAACTCCCGATGAGTCGGCCGGCGAGAAACCGATGGCGGAGAAACTCGCAGATGCCTTCGCCTCTGCCCTGCTCTTGCCGGAAGCGACGGTAATCAAGGAGTACCGCGCCAGGACCAAAGGCGGGGACCTGGGCTATGTTGACTGCGTGAACATGGCGCGAGACTTCGGCGTCTCAACTCAGGCGCTTATCTGGCGGCTCATCAGCCTGCGGCTGGTGACTCGGGAGTCCGGCACCAAGGCGATAGAATCCGAGAGCCTCAAGGAGCTTGACCGGAGCGCACGACAGCAGGACCGGAAGCGCGCGGTGATTGAATGGCCTACGCCGCGCTTCATCGCCACTGCCTTCAAGTGCCTTCAGCTCGGGCGCCTGTCGCGCGGGCGATTTGCGGAACTGATGGAAATCGAACGGGGCGAAATCGACGGCTTCCTCGCGCAGCGCGGCTACAATGCCTGGGAGGACTATTCGGGCGAGATTAGTACTGCTTGATGCCGATGTCATTATCGAACTCTTCCGTCAAGGCATCTGGGATGCGCTTGTGAGCAAAGTCCAGGTCTTCGTCACGCCTACGGTCGTCAAGGAAGTCAGGTTCTACCCTGACCCGGCGTCCGGCCAGAGGCGGCGCGTGGACCTCCAGTCGTACGTTGATGATAGCCGCATCCATCTGCTCGACGCAGAAGCGGAATCACTCGATGCCACAAGAGACGCGTGTGGCAAATGCCTTGCCATCCACCCCGGCGAGCTCTATTCTCTTGCCGCTCTGAAGGCCGCCGACAATGCCTGCAAGTTCTGTACGGCAGACAAGGCAGCAATTCAGGCGCTCGTGCTCCTCGACATGACCGACCGCGCCGTCTCGATGGAACGAATGCTCGGCGATGCGGGAGTTGGACGAAAGCAACCGCTGGCGCGGCAGTTCGACGATGAGTATCTGCAGAAGTGGCTTAGGTCAGGTGCTGTGTTGAAGGCAGGGAGCGCAGCACTTTGAACGAAACACCGCTGCATGTATCGGCAGACTGTGACTACGCGCTCCGGCAAAGTAACGCATCCCTCGGACAAGATTCCCTGAATATCGCCGAGCCGACACATGGCACCTGAAATACCACGGGCGAGACGGCCAGCGACGGCTAGGGCCGAGGAAGATGGAGTGAACGCGGTACGCACCATCATCAATCGGATGAATTGCCAATTCGTGACAACCGTGCCCGACAACGCGGCAATCGACGGACACCTGCAACTAGTGAATAGGTCCGGCGAGTTCGAGGGATACCTGCTCGGAGTTCAGGTCAAGGCCGGTAGGTCGTACATCGCCAGCGAGAACGATGTCGAGCTGAGAGTGCGAGTGCAGCGCCGCCACGTTGACCTGTGGACGAGCATGCAAGTTCCGGTGCTGCTGTTCTACTACGACGGTCGTACGCAGCGAACGTATTGGCTCGCTGTGCGGAACTACCTTGAGGCATACCCGCAGGTCATGGGCACGGGAGCCGAAAGCGTCGTGTTTGCCTTTCACAAGAACGATGACCTTTTCTCCGAGGACAGCTATGACCAACTCTACCTTGTTGTGCGTGGCGAATTCAAGTACGGCAGACCCTATCTGTCCAGCGCGAGGGCAGAGGTGTTGTACTCAAACTGGCTGAGAGTTACCGGTTTACTGGATACCGTCTACAAGATTCCCGCCCGGCTCGCAACTAAGCAAGAGCTGCCACCTGAAATCACCGACTCACTTGCACTCATCGTCAAGGAAGGCTCTCTCTTCCTGTTTTCCCAACCGCGAGAAGAGTTGGAGTTCATGCAGGACATCAGCGACCTACGCGCGCTCCGAAGCATCACCACAAATGGTCTGCCGTCGGCATATCTGGCGGAGCTCCTTAACGCGACAGTAAGGGTTCTAGCAAAGAGCAGAGGACTGGTGGAACTACGCAGGAACAGTCTTCGATTCGCATTCCCGCGTGAAGTCCTGCAGACGCCAGCAACCAATACGCATCGGTTCGAGAGTCTTGGGGGGAAGCGCACGAGACGCGTTCTCGTCTACGAGATTAGGAAAGGACGCAACACTGAGTACAGGCACCACGCCTGCGTCATCAATTTCATCCGCGAGGGAGGCAACTGGTACCTAGAGTTGGACCCATATATGCACATCTCGTTCAGCCGATATGTGCCGGCGGAGGAACTCAGAGCGCGACGGATCAGTGAGCGCCAGAATACCTACAATTCGCAATATCTGTACATGCTCCATTTCTGGAAGCAGTACCTTTCGGGAAGTACTGGCATCATCGAGGTCATTACTGACCGCTGGCCCGGAGCGCCCGCGATCTCGGTCTCGACGCAGAATGACTATGTGTCGTCCGATTTCAGTTTGCTGGATGACAGGCTGGTGGCTGATGAGTAGTCGCGTGGAGTTGTTGACCGAGCCTGAGGTTGTTGGAGGAGCCCGGTCCAGTGCTTTCTGCAAGAACGCGCTACTGGAGGGTCCCTTCAGCGGTAGGAGCCGAACCCACCTAGGCACGCTGCCCTTGGGCGTTGTGGGCCCGAAGGCGCTAGTTGACACCATGAGGGCATGGATAGCGAAGTTCAACGCGCCGATTGAGAGCATTTCAACGCGCCCAGATGCGTCGCAGGTCAACAAGGATCTGTTTCCCGACTTTCCAGGCGCCCGCGTCGCGTTTGCGACAGACTTCATAAGCGATGATTCCCTTACGGAGCATATCACCGTGAACGAGCTATCTCGCCTCGAGCGCGGCGATCCTCGCCGCTACATGGACGGACTGCTGGAGCTGTACGCGAACAAAATTTCCGCCATCCTTGATAGAACCGAGAGAAAGCCACGCGTGATCGTTTGCGTGCTGTCAGACGAAATGTTCAACATCTGCCACAATATTTCCGTTTCGCCACGGCGTCGGCCGCTTGGAGATGTGAATCAGCTGAACTTATTCGGGGACTTTGACCTGTTTCTGGACAGAAGAGAAGATGTAGATTTGGCGGCGCGCAATCTGCGGAGTGCCCTGAAGAAGTCGGCCATGAAACCGGAACTTGGCGTGCCCTTGCAGATAGTGCGAGAGCAGACCCTAGAGGACCCGACGCATTCGGGCGGGCAGAACCTTGCGACAAGAACTTGGAACATCTGCACCGGACTCTTCTACAAGGGTGGGCAACTGCCTTGGGTTCTGAAGAGCCTTGAACGGGAGACCTGTTTTCTAGGGATAAGTCACTATCGGCGGCAGACCACCTACACCAACCAGGTACACACTTCGATGGCGCACCTTTTCTCTAACGATTTCGAGGGCGTCGTCATCAGGGGAAGTCGCATGAGCTACGACTATGAAAAGCGAAGTCCGTATTTGAACCGGGACCAAGCGCGTGAACTGCTCGACAAAGCTCTTTGCGAGTACACAAAGATTCGCGGCTCTGCACCGGCTAGACTTGTCGTCCACAAAACCTCACTGTATTCTGACGATGAAATCGCTGGCTATAGTGACGTGCTGCGCAACCTCAACGTCGAGTACGATTTGGTCTCGCTGGCCAAGTCAGGTCTTCGACTAATACGCAAAGGGCGCTATCCGGTCCTCCGCGGGTCGTACTGCGAACTCGACGGCGGCATTCATTTTCTTTACACGAAGGGCTACGTTCCTGAGCTTGGGACCTATCCCGGCGTCCATGTTCCTGTGCCGTTCATGGTGTCGCGACCCGCAGGAGATTCCTCGTATCGACAGGTCTGTGAGGAGGTCCTCGCCCTGACCAAGCTCAACTGGAACTCGGCCGATTTCTGTAGCGGATTGCCCATCACAGTTGGTTTTGCCAGAAACGTCGGACTCATCTTGAAGGAGTTTGACGAATCCACCGACCTTGAGCCCGCGCGGAGCTACAGGTACTATATGTAGGGAGAAACAGAGCTAACCACCGCCAAGCGCCTCATACGCGCCAAGTTCGCGCAGGGTCGGACGGTGGAGAACCGAGAGACGACGAGTCCGGAGAATCGAGAACAGGCGGAGAGAGAATGCTCGCGCACGAAGGAACGCTGGTTCCAAGACCGGATACTGCTGAGCCAGATATCATTGATGCGGTGCAGAAATGCGCTGATGAACTCTATGCAAAGGGAGAGACGGACGGTGCGCCTTGGACAGAGGCGTTGCTCAGAACGCTTCGTGAACTTGGCAAGAAGCGCAAGTTCTACGTCTGCCACCAGGGATTCAAGGCATGGATTTGGGACCTGTGCTGGATAGTAGGAGATGAGCGACCTGGGCAGGGAGACTTCAATGGTGTTGCGCTCGCCTGCGAGATCGAGTGGGACCAGGCAAAGGGCGGGAGTGGGAGGCTCGAGGACTTCCTCAAGCTCACTGTTTGTCAAGACGGTCACAGGTTGTTCGTGTTCAATAGCGGGGCCACGAGGAAAACGATGAACAAGCGACTTGACGAGCTAGTCGAGGCCTCCAAGTGGTCGACGGGCAAGCGCTACCTGGTAATCGCCCTGCCGCCAGCAAAGAGCAGACAGAGCCTGAAGCCCACCTACCTTATCTGGAGAACCTGAAGAGGGGCCAGATAGGGACAACCGTCGTTTTCACTGGGCACGAAGCCGCAGCGACTGAAAAGACAAGCACTAAACCGCTGAGTCGAAGCCCGAGCAGCGAAACGAAGCCCCCGGCGACAGCGAAGAGAATCTCTTCGCACCATGCGTTAGCGTCGGTTCCGTCATACCCGATTCCCGGCGCGTCGTCAAGTACTCTTTGTGGACGAGATCGCGCGGCATCTTGACTCATTCTCGACGGGGGGGGGTACAATTATCTAGGATCTTTGACAACCTGGTATGATGTGTACCGCGCAAGCGGGAATACTTAATTCGCGGCCATTTGGGCCCGAAGGAGGCGCCATGAAGGCAGATAGACCCCGTCGCAAGCGCCCCCTTCGCGGACAGAACATCCGAAAGCGCAGAGTGTGCCTTGCAGTTGGGTTTCTCGTGATGCTCGTGGTGTACGTAGCGCTCCGGGCGACGCTAGGCCCGAGCGTGCTAACAGAGGTCGTTGGACTGGTAAACGCCGTGGCGACATCCATGTTGGCGTACAAGACGTTCCTTGAATCGAGCTGACGTAACTGAGCTGTCGCAGGGACTCGTAGACCCCCTGTCCTTTCGCAGCGGGGACTCTCAAAACCTGTGGCGGTTTCCTTTCGCGTGTATGTCCTAAGATATTCATGTGCTCGAGACAGCTCAGCATACACGAAGCTGACGAACGCTCCTTGTACTGCTCTTCTCCTTTCCGGGCCAGCCGCATTGAGGTGGACCGCAGGTGCGTGCACATCGCTTGGCGTGAGAGTCCTCGCCAAGTCCAGGTGACTTAGTGAGTAGCGAGTCGCGATAGCACCGAGGCGCTGTTGCGGCTCGCTCCGTTTGAGGGCTTCTCTGCATCCATGGTCAGGGCAATCGAGCCAAATAGGGGCCCAATATGGACAGCCACTACTTTCAGTCGTTCCTGCGCCGCCTTGCGCGCTTGAACTGTGCTCTGTTTCGGGTAAACTGACCTGTGGCGCTGAACTCCAACATTGAATGGACCGAGGCGACCTGGAATCCGGTGACCGGGTGCAATCCGGTGAGCGAGGGTTGCGAGCACTGCTATGCCCAGCGGATGGCGCTGCGCCTGCACGCGATGGGGAATGCAAGCTACCGGAATGGGTTCCGCCTGACCCTGCACGAGCACTTGGTTGACGCTCCGCTGCACTGGCGGAAGCCGCGTCTGGTCTTTGTGAACTCGATGAGCGACCTGTTCCACGCCAATGTGCCGTTCGATTTCATCTCCCGGATATTCGCCGTGATGCGCGAGTGCCATTGGCATGTGTTTCAAGTCCTGACTAAGCGCCCGAAGAAGCTGAAGGCCTTTGCCGACCGGCTCGGAAACTGGCCTGCGAATGTCTGGCCCGGAGTGACCGTGGAGACTGCCCGGCACTATGACCGGGTCCGAATCTTGCAGAGCATTCCGGCCAAGGTCAGATTCCTGTCGTGCGAACCTCTGCTCGGCCCGCTCGATGCGTTACCGCTTGAGGGCATTCACTGGGTCATCGTCGGCGGCGAGTCCGGGCCGGGTGCAAGGCCGATGGACGCGAACTGGGTTCGCTCATTGCGCCGACAGTGCAAGTCGAGCGATGTCTCATTCTTCTTCAAGCAATGGGGCGGCGTGCGCAAGGACCTGACCGGGCGGGAACTCGATGGCCGAGTGTACGAGGCCATGCCGGAACTGGTCAGTTCGAGCCGGGAACTGGCGTTCTAGGTCAAACCGCCAACAGAATCCGGAGTCAACACAACGACACGACGACACGAAGGGAACCCGGAGAATCCGGAGTCAACACCAAGGCACCAAGGCACGAAGAAGAAAGACCGAAACACCGAGTCACCCAAATACCGATTTGGATTCTCGCCACCAAGGACACCAAGAACACCAGGTAATCCGGAGCCAACCGCCAAGGCGCTAAGCGCCGACCGCGAACCGCTTTCCGCTAACCGCTTGCTACTATCCGCAGGCTTGCTGACGCGCAACCTCTGCCTGGTGGAGCGCCGCGAGCGGAGCGCGACTTCCCCAGCCCCGCTCATCAGCTTCTGGCTTGTCGCTCGCGCCCGTGCTGCCTCGCCATCGCCAGTTTGCGGGTCTTGACTAGATTCGCACGAGCCGCTATATTTGTGACGAGCTGATGGTAAGGTTTCAAATAAGGCTGCGTGAGTCGCGTCGGAGGCACGGAGTACCGTGCGGAGGCCGGCTTGTAAATCCCGTTACCCTCGGCCGGCAGGCCCGCGGTGCGCATGGGAACGCTACGGAGAAACCACAGTGAAGCAATTGATATACGTCGCGTGTGAAGACCCTCAGGTGGTGGCGGCGCTGAACGAGGTTCTGGCGGGAGGCGGGTACGATTGCCGACTGTTTTCAGCCGGGCAAGGCCTGCTTGCCGCAATCAAAGCCCAACTACCCGACCTCGTGATTCCTGACCTGGCGCTCCCGGATGTGAGCGGCATTGAGGTGCTTAAGAAAGTCCGCCGAATCGCCCCGGCCCTGCCCGTCATCATGTTGGCGGAGAAAGCCCCGGTCACGGCCGCGGTATCCGCGCTGAAGCTCGGGGCGACCGATTTCCTCGAGTCGCCGCGCGAACCCGGGCGGGTGCTGGCGGCGGTCAGACACGCGCTCGAGACCACGGACCTGCAGCAACAGGTCCGGCACCTGAAAGAAGAGCTCCAAGAGCGGCACAAGATGGTTGGCGAGTCGGCCGGGTTGAAGCGGGTCTGGAGCCTGATTCGGCGGGTCGCGCCGACCTCGGCGAGCGTGCTCATCACCGGTGAGAGCGGCGTCGGCAAGGAGCTTGTCGCCCGGGCGGTTCACTTGCAGAGTCCGCGCGCGGCACGGCCCTTTGTCCCCCTGAACTGCGCGGCGATTCCCAGGGAGCTCATTGAGAGCGAGCTCTTCGGCCACGAGAAGGGCGCGTTCACCGGCGCCGGTGCGGCTCGGACGGGCAAGCTCCAGGAGGCCGATACCGGCACCCTGTTCCTTGACGAAATCGGCGACCTGAGCCTGTCGGCACAGGCGAAGCTGCTGCGTTTCCTGAATGACTCGGAAATCCAGCGGGTCGGCGGCAGCGGCGTCATCCGCGTGGACGTGAGGATAGTCGCCGCGACCAACAAAGACCTTCAGGAGCTGATGAAGCAGAAGCTCTACCGGGACGACCTCTACCACCGCCTGAACGTCGTGACCATCCACGTCCCGCCACTGCGGGAACGGGCCTTGGACATCGGACTCCTCGCCACGTTCTTTCTTGACCGGTTCTGCTCAGACTACGGACGGATGGTTCGTTTCACTCCCGAGAGCCTGCTCGTGTTGAAGTCCTACGACTGGCCCGGTAATGTCCGCGAACTGCGGAACCTCGTCGAGCGCGTGGTCATTCTGGCGGAGACGAACCCGGTCGAGGCCGAGGAACTGCGGGCGTTTCTCGGCGCCGAGGCCAAGGTTCCCACCGACGGAACCCTCAAGGTCGCCTTGGAGCGCGCCGAGCGCGAGACCGTCGAGCGAGTGATGGCGCAGACGCAGGGTAACGTTGCCGAGGCGGCCGCCATATTGGGCGTCGTGCGCCCCAGCCTTTACCGCATCATGAAGCGGTACGGAATCGCGACGCCGACTCAGACTAAAGACAGCGTAGCGTAGCCGAAATACACCTACACTTGCCCCCGGCGCTCCTTCGGTAGCGCGGGAAATACAAAGTACGAAGCACGAACTCCAACATCCATAGCCCAGAGTTCAACCCTCACGGCCCTGCGCTGCTCCGGCTTGAGGTCTTGATTCGTTATTTTGGACTTTGGATTTTGATCTTTAAACTTGTCTCAGCCTTGACTCATTGGTGCTTGTCTCGTATTTAGGGTTTCGAGTTTCGTGCTTTCTGCGTCCTGGGATTTGTCTCCCTCAGGAGAATGGCTGTCTCCTGAGGGAGAATACACTTGTTCCCTCATGTCCTTCCGCGCACGTCCGCAAAGCTGCGCGGCCTCGCCAATCCGCATCTTTCCCTTGCACTGCGGTGTTTGTGCCTTTCTGGCACGGCACGTGCAGCTTGTATCAGCAAAGATGAAAACGAAGAGAATCGGGGTTGAGCGATAGCGCACCCGGTCCGATGAGGAGCATCAGGAATCTCAGAAGCCTTGATGTCCCTGAGCAGACCGGAGGATTTCCCCAAAAGAACCCAAAGCTCCTGAGGAAAGGGACATAGCATGTCTCTTGGTAAAAGTCTTCTCGCAAGCGGCGCACTGCGCGTGCGCATTCTCGGTGCGCTGCTGACGGCCGCTCTTCTGATGGTACCCGGCGTTGTCCTTTCTCAGCCGCTGGTACAAAACGGTATGGCGGTCTGTACCGCGAACAATAGTCAGATTATCCCGGCCATTGTCACCGACGGCAGCGGCGGTTCGATAGTCGCCTGGCAGGACTTTCGTAACGGCAACTGGGACATCTACGCGCAGCGCGTGAATGCGGGCGTGATGCTTTGGACGCTGAACGGCGTGGCCATCTGTACCGCGGCCGACAGCCAGCAGCAACCCCAGGTCGTCGGCGACGGCAGCGGCGGCGCGATAATCGCCTGGTATGACTATCGCAACGGCGGCGACTACGACATCTACGCGCAGCGGGTGAATTCAAGCGGCGCGGTGCAGTGGACCGAAGACGGCGTCCCTGTCTGCACGGCGGCGTTTGACCAGTTCAACATTGCGATGATTGGCGACGGATTCGGCGGCGCGATTCTCACCTGGGAGGACAATCGTGCCAACGTCGTAGACTGTCCGGACATCTACGCGGAGCGGGTGGATGGGACCGGCGCACCCCTGTGGACGGCCAACGGCGTGTCCGTCTGCAACGAAGCGAGCGCGCAGCACGGTCCCCGGCTGGTCAGCGACGGACTCGGCGGCGCCTTCATCACCTGGTATGACCAGCGCGCCGGCGATTACGACATCTACACCCAGCGGGTAGCTTCGGGCGGCGCCGTGCAGTGGACGACCAACGGCGTGGCGACCTGCACCATGGCCACCGACCAACTCAAGCCCGACATCTGCAGCGACGGAGCGGCCGGCGTCATTATCACCTGGTATGACTATCGCTCCACCACGGATTACGACATCTACGCGCAGCGGCAGGGTCCAAGCGGTGCAATCGTGTGGGCGGTGGACGGCGTGGTCATGAACAACAATGAAGGCTACGACCAGATTAACCCCAGAATTGTCAGCGACGACAGCGGCGGCGCCATAATCGCCTGGCAGGATTACATCACCGGCATCACTTCCGACGTCTATGCGCAGCGGGTGGCCGCGGCCGGCGCAGTCCAGTGGACGGCAACCGGCGTCATCATCTGCACCGCGGCCGGTGACCAGAGGAACCCCCAGATTGTCACGGACGGAAACAGCGGCGCCTTCATCACCTGGGCCGACTATCGTAACATCGACACCACCAACTCCGACGTCTATGCCCAGCGCATAGCGGCAAATGCCGCAATCAACTGGCCGGCAACCGGTTACCTGATCTGCGACGCAGACAGCAGCCAGAGCCACCTTGCGATGGCCAGCGACGGCAACCTCGGGGCAATTGTCGCCTGGCAGGACTATCGCAACGGCAACTGGGACATCTACGCACAAGGGTACAACATATCCGGCATCGGAATCGCGATTGGGTCACGGCCTGACGCGTCCCCGCTCCATCTCAGCCCGGCTTTTCCGAATCCATCAGCGGCCATGGTCGGCATCTCCTACTCCCTGCCGAAGTCCGGCGCGGTGGAGCTGGCAGTGTACGACATCGTCGGACAGAAAAAGGCCTTGCTGGCCAGCGGCGTGATGTCCGCCGGAAAACACGAGGTTTCCTGGAACGGAGCTTCGGTCGCGGCCGGCGTATACTTCTGCCGCCTCTCCTTCAAGGGTACGACCCTGACCAACCGGCTGGCGGTCGTGCGGTAAACCGGTCGAGCGAAGACAATGGACTCCGAAGCCATAGTCCCTGCTGACGGCGCACTTAAGGCTACCCTTGAGCGCGCCGAGCGCAGGGCGGTCGAGAAGGTGCTGGCGCAAGCCAACGGCAACGTTGCCAGGGCGGCTGTCACGCTGGGCATCCTGCGTACCAGCCTTTACCGCATCATTAAGCGCTACGGAATCGTTTCTCCGTCTCGCGCCAGGGACGAGTCTCATGCGTAGAGCATTGACCGCCGTTCTCGCTCTGAACGCCCAGGCTTGTCTCCCACCGGAGAATGCGCCCCGCTGCAAGTCTCCCGAAAGATACAACCTCGGTACAGACGCGATAGCTCACTGGTTCACGATAAGCTGCAACCGCCGATAAGAGATGGCCTTAGAACACAACGATTTCGGCGAGGCTTGCCTTGGCACACAATCTGCAATACCAGCTGTATGGAAATGACTATGACTGAAGAGCGACAGCGCGCAGTGCCTGCAATACAGTACTGCGTTCCAGACGACGTTCCACTTAGCTTGCTGTCGCGTTTGCGGGTGATGGTTGCGCAATCATCGAACCGTCCACACAGGGTGGGCGGCAGTCAAGGAAGCGTACATGTCGCCAGACCGGCGGCATGACGAAAGGAGAAAACATGTACCGTAGAATACTGACCGCGCTTGCCGTCGTATGCGTCTGCGTCGGCGTTGCCGCCGCCGCACACCCCCAGGGCATCGGCCTGGGACTCATGGCGGGCGAACCGTCCGGGTTCAGCC
>Ga0209777_10005046_pt1 | contig 15375 bp, 10 predicted proteins | sample FrelakmetHBP12HB_FD_187147 | JGI IMG/M metagenome (GOLD analysis project Ga0209777, IMG submission 187147) | Freshwater lake sediment microbial communities from the University of Notre Dame, USA, for methane emissions studies -HBP12 HB (SPAdes)... | ecosystem: Environmental > Aquatic >... | reverse complement strand
CCAGTGGCACGCAGGGTCACGGTCTATACGGCATTCCAGCGGTACAAGGTCCTCAGCGAAGCCGAGACCTTGCGCGGCGAGCCGGTGCTGCCTGGATTCAAACTGCCTTTGCGGAAGCTGTTTGCGGTGCCAAGCAGCGGGGCAAACGCTTAAGCGCCGAATGTCAGGGACACTGGCGCATCAGTTGCGTGCGCCTTCGTTAGCTGCGTCACTGTCCCCGATCTCCCGCCACGGGTGCTGACCCAACGGGCGCGAATCCAGATGGGCTTGCCGATGTCGCCTTGGCGCATGGAGGCCACGGCGGGCGAGCGCCAAAATCAAGGATGAAGGATGAGGGATGAAGGATGAAAACGAAGGCAAGAGGCCGAACGATGAGTCTTTTGTGGCCCACCCCTCGTCCTTCACACTTCGCCCTTCATCCTTGGCGTGGCACGACCTCGGCTTGCCGCGATTCATCCTTCATCCTTCATCCTTGCGCCGCGCTCCTCCGCAGCATTCTGTCGGTGAGGTCCTTGACGGCGTAACGCTCCACCTCGCGGTCCACGTAGGCCGCCGTCTGCATGAACTTGGATACAAAGACCAGATCGTGCGTCACCATGACCACGCAGATTCTCTCATTGAGCCCTTGGAGCAACTCATAGATCATGCTCTCCGCGGCTGCATCTACGCTGGCGGTGGGTTCATCCAGGAGCAGCAGCCGCGGTTGAGCGGCCAGGCTGCGGGCGATCAGCACGCGCTGGCGCTGTCCGCCCGAGAGCCGCGAAAACGGGCGGTGGGCCAAGTCTTGCAAGCGGACCTCGTTCAGTGCCTCAAAGGCCGCCGCAATGTCGGGCTTGCGGTGGAACGGATGCCACCACTGTTCGGTCCCCAGCCGGCCCATCAAGACCACATCCAGCACGCGCACCGGGAACTGTGGATCGTACTGAAAATGCTGGGGCACGTAGCCGATCTCCTGCCGGGCCGCTTCCGGCGGCTGGTCGAAGACGCGCACGGTTCCTTGATTGGGCCGCAATTGGCCCAGCGCCAGCCGCAGCAAGGTTGTTTTTCCTCCGCCATTGGGACCGATGAGGCACAAGAAGTCCTTCCTGCCCGCCTCCAGAGTGACGTCCCGAAGGACGGGCACTGCCCCGTAAGCGAAGGAGACGCCCTGCCAGGAAACTGCTTTCTCGTCCATTGTTCTTCCTTACGCGGTTTGCTCTGCTGCCCCGCCGTTATTGCCGTTGGTTTGAGCCCGCGCCTGCGCATTATCGCGCAGCAGGCCGTAGGCCGTCGCACACAGGCGGCTAATGAGTACGGCGCATCCCAGGAGCAGGAGTTGCGCCGCCGACACCGGAACGTTCCAGTCTTCCTGCAGGTATGACAGGTAGAAGCCGCCAAAGGCGCACAACAGCCCCACCAGGCTGGCGCCCGCATAAAGGACGGCCATGCTCCGCGCGAAAGGCAGCAGCACCAGCGAGGGGAGGATGAGGAACCCAAAAATGCACAGCGGTCCGGCGCTCATCCCTCCCAACGCTATGGTCGTACAGACCAGCAGGTTATTTACGAAGGAAAGCACCTTCGCCGGCGCGTGGGACGTATACATGAGCGCCGGGTCGAAAAGCAAAGCTATGAGGGCGTGCCGCAGCCACAGTAGAACCACGGTCACGGTGATCATTCCCGCCGCCAGCCAGATCAGGTTCTGGTCGGAGACGGCCAGAATCTCGCCACTCAACACATTTAGCATGCCCAGTTCAGGGACAGCCCGGCTGGCGGCCAAGGCCATCACCCCCGCCGCCGCAATGGCGTAGATGCCGGCAGACTCGGCGTCTCTGGCGATGGCGAAACGGGCATGCTGGATGGCTTCCCAGAGCAAGCATAACGCCATCAGCAGCAAGGCGCCCAACAGCGCCACGCCGAAGAACATCGTTTCGTGCGCCTGATCACTCAAGTTCACCCCGCACATTGCACCGGCCAGGAGCGTCAATGCGACGCCCAGGGTCGCTCCCTGGGGCAACGCGATGGCCATTATCACACGCCGCCCCAGCACGAGATGGACGCCCACCAACGGCACGACCGCGCCGATAAGCAGGCTCGCGTACAGCGAGTTGCGGAGCGGAAAATCAAGATTGAGGATCTCCCAGAGTTTCTGCAGCACGTTCGCCTCCCCGATTATCCGTAACCGTTCAAGCTCCGAGCCGCGCGCGTCAGCAAGCGGCAATTACCGCTCCCCTACGCGCGCGGCTCGGACTGAACGGTTGCAGCTATCCTTTAATGGCCTCCAGCATGGCCTGGATGTTGTAGTCAATCATGTCAATCCAGGTCTTCGCCTCTGGCACGCCACCGACCATCACGGTCAGTTTCACGACCTTCGCGCCGGTCTTGGAGGCGATCTCGTTGGCGAGTTTTTCAGAGTACTGCGGTTCGCGCACAATGACCTTGACGCCCTGGGTCTTCATCTCCTCGATAAGAGCGGCGGTATGGCTGCTTGATGGCGGGATGCCTGGTTTTGGTTCGACCGTCCCCACCTCCTCAAGCCCCAGGAAGTCCGCGAAGTATGCCATGTCCGGATGATGCGAAACGAACTTCACCCCTTTCAGCTTCGCGGCGGCCTCCCGCCATTCCTTCTCCTTGACGTCGAGTTTTTCGAGGTACTTGGCCAGGTTGGCTTCAAAATCCGCCTTGTACTCAGGCGCGTTGGCTGTCAAGCCCTTGGCGATATTCTGCGCCATTAGCCTGCCCATGTCCGGCCCTAGATTGACATGGGGGTTGCCGGCTGGGTGCTGCTCACCCTGACTGCGGCCCACGTTAGTCGGAACGTCCTTGGGCACGACACCTTCGGACGCAATGATATCCCCTTGGCGCCCCGACCGAATCTTCTGATTGCTGCACACCTCCACCAAGGCGGGCAGCCAGGCGTGCTCGTTCTCTAGGCCCATCTCGATGAGCACGTCGGCCCTGGCGAGCTTTGCGGCCAGACTGGGCCGCACGGCGACGGCATGCACGTCCTCGGTCCCGTTGGCCATGGACTCGACGGTAACATGCGCTCCCCCAATCTCGCGGGCCATGTCCGCGAAATCCGGGATAGAGGCGATCACCATCAGTTTCTTGCCGCTCTTTTCACTGGCTCCGGCGTTTGGCGGCAACATTGTCAGCGCCAAGATGAGGGGGAGCAGAAGTGTCGTTGCTTTCATTGTAGGTTTTCTCCAAACCAAGTGTCATCAGTGGAATGCGCCACCTCAGCGCAAATCGAAGTTGTGGGTATGGGCGCCCCAGAAGACCGTCCACTGCAAGTAAGCCTCGTTGGCCTTCCTGCCATCGAAGTACTCGTGGCGGTCGTATTCAAAACGCAAGCGGCTGAACTCGCTGAACCTGTAGGTCACGAATGCCGTGTAGGTCTGCTCCAAGTTGTGGCGGGGGTCAACGTTGGGATCAACATTCTGGAAGAGATCCACGCGCGGCCCAATGGACCAGTTCCTGTCAATGAAGTATTCGAAGTACGTGTAGCCGCCGCTGCCGGTTCTGCTCTTCTGCACGAATGTGGGTGGATTGTCCGCGACATCCGGCGGGATGGTCATCGTGCTGCGGAGATTGTTGCGCATCAACTCCGTGCCCCAAACGAGCCGCTCGCGCAGCCCTATGCCCTGCGGATGCCATTTATAGGTGATCTCCATGTTCAGGAGGTCGCGGCGAGTATTAGAATCTGGAACCTGAAGGGACGAAACGCCCCACTCGAACGTGTGGTCCTGGCCGTAGTCGAAGCTGGTCAAGGCCTTGGTGAAATATGTCAGGTCCTCCCCGTCCCGGCGGGTTCCCACCGGTTGAATCGGGAAACTCGCGCCCGCCTTGTTGAAGACGCCGCCCGTAACTTGCAGAAAATGATCTATGGGTATCAGTGCCTGCACTTGGACCCCGTCGCCTTGGCTTTCGCCCCCTACATAGTTGTCCAGCGAGGGCGGGCGTGTGGTGAAGGGCAGGTCGTGGTCGTGAATCATGTCCAGGCGTCCGAAAGGCATAAAGAAGCGTCCGCCTTTGACCGTGACGTGAGAAAGGGAGGTGGTGTACATGGCGGCCTCTTCCAGAGACGGCACCGCCTCGTCATTATTTGCCAGGTCCGGCGTCGCGTTCAGCACCATGTAGGTCTTGAAGAACGGATCAACATCGGCGTAAAAAATCAGCTCTGCGCCACGCACGGTGAAGTCGCTTCCGGCGGGACGATCCGTGTGGCTGCTCGTGCCATCGTAGCAGCGAAAAGACGTGTCTATGGCGGACCCAATGGACATATTCAAGTCGTTAGGTTTCTTGCGCGATGCGATCTTGATGGCATCGGCCGACTGTCTCTCAGCGCGTTCCAGGCGCTCGAGTACCCTGTCAGATGCGCCGGCAATCGGGGCTTTCGTGGTTATGGACACCAGGACATTCTGCTGCTCCTGAATCTTCCTCTTCTGCTCATCAATCGTCTGCTGCTGCGCTTCGAGGCGCTGCGACAGTTTCTCAATCTGGGCCTGCATGGCCTGCAAGCGCGCTGGCACGTCTTCTTCTGCCAGGAGCGCTTGCCACGTCGCCAGCAGAAGGGCGAGAACCACTATGCGCGTAGCCATTTCCTTTCCTCCATGTAATCGAATGATCACCGCGCCGGTACAGCGGCGCCTGTGGAATTGGTAGGAGCTTGGCCGTCACTAGTGACTAGCCAGGCAAGGAAATACGAACCTATAGATTAAACTATGTATGCCGGAGGAGCGCGTCCCGGCGGCAGGGCGCAGACGAAATGAACGGCCAGCAAGTCGGGGTAGGGCAGGGGAGATATCACACAGGCAAGTTGCCCGTGGAATACAGGGGCCAGAACGACTACGGCGGGAGTGCGCAGGCCGAGCTTGCACAGCGGGCAATCGTGCTGCGCACTCAAGTCCGTCCTGGAGGATGACACCTGGGGTGCCGCGGGCGTTGGTGGGTGCCGCCCGGGATGTGCTTCGACGCTGCTCCTGGTTTGGTCCGGATCGGCCAACCCATGAACAATGGCGTGGCTGTTGGCGCCAACCCATAGAATCTGAGCGGCCACCGCAAGCAGGACTGCCAGCCACCACCAACCGGCGCGCGCCTTGGCGCAACGACGCTCCATACCAGAATGATACCCTGTAGTACGAGGCTGTCAAACTGCTGCCTGCCGCGATCTGGGTGGATGTCCGCAAACATATACTGCGCACGGCAGAGATTCCAGCTTTTGAACTGACCGCGAAGACGCCAAGGACGCAAAGAGGGACCTCAGGCTCTAGGAACAGGACCGCAGCCGGACGCCCAAAGCCCAAAGCCTAAGGCCTGACGTCTCGAGTTAAGCCCTTATATATTCGATGTTTACAATAACGATATGCACTGTGTGTTGGGAGTCCCTGCACAAAAAATCTTAAAAAAATAAAATATTTCTTCTCCTTCAGTGACAATGACTTGCACGAGTCCACGCTCTGTGCACACCTCAAATGATATGGGGGAAATTCGTATTATATAGTATGGAGATACTGTGTCTCATTGGAACCATACCCCCGCATGGCCTGGCAATGCCGCCCGTGCCGGTAAAGGTGCGTAGCACGGGCGTCTCGCCCGTGCCGCCCCCTGCCCCGGGACCTACACTGCCGATCCAATGCAATCGCAAATCAAAAACCGCAAATCAAAAATCTATAGTCCCTTCTCTGCGTCCTCTGCGCCTCTGTGGTGAACTGAATCTCCGTTTCAATAATCCGCAAGCAATCGCCCCTAATCCGCAAGCGTTCGCCCTCAATCCGCAAGCAATCGCCCCTGATCCGCAAGCGAAAGCCACTGATTCGCAAGCGAAACCCGCTCGTTTTCGACGATTTTGCCCAATCCCAAAGGAGTTGCATAATCGCCGCGCAAAACTTCTAATTTCAGCGGTTACGGACACCCACCCAAGCGATTTTTGCGGAATCAGGCGCTCTGCTCGTGCGTCTAACTCATTGGCTAACCACGGAGGATGCCTATGAAACGCTGCGTTTGCCTTGCCGCTCTTCTTGTCCTGTTTGCGTCCACAGCCTTCCTCATACGGGCGCGCGCTGTAGTGCTCCCGGCGAATTGCCCGGTCTCATTGACCAACCCCGATGGCCAGGCCTTGACGCTGGAGAAGTACGACTTGCGCGCGGCCGTGCAGGGCCCGCTGAGCCTCGTTGAGATGGAGATGGTCTTCCGCAACCCGGAAGCCCGCCAGATGGAGGGCCGCTTCCAGTATCTCCTGCCGCCTGGGGCCACGATCAGCCGCTTCGCCAAGGAAGTAAATGGCAAGCTGATGGAAGGCGAGGTCGTCGAAAGGCTGCGCGCGCAGGCCGTCTACACCGAGATCCTGCATACCATGCGCGACCCGGCGCTGCTGGAGATGGACCAGGGCAACCGCTTCTCCGCGCGCGTCTTCCCCATCCCGGCCAACGGCACCGTGCGCTTGCTGCTGGCGTATTCGCAGGTCCTGCCCATGCGCAACGGCGAGCGCAAACTGGTCATTCCGCTGGCGGGCTTGCCGAAAATCGGCAGCTTCAGCTTCACGCCTGTCATTGCCCGTGAGGCTGACATGGCAGTAACAGGCTTGCCCGACGCCGCTCAAGGCAAACTCGCGGACTTCACGCCCGAACGCGACCTCGAAATCACGTTCAAGGCGGAGAAGAAGGAGAGCGCCGACGCGCTCAAGGCCGGCAACTTCCAGATGCTCTCCTTCCGGCCTGATTCTCTTCCCCTTGCCGCCGAGCAAGCCCGCGACTGGACCTTCTGTATAGACACTTCGGCCTCCAACGCGGATGCGGAAGCGCAGCGCCTCAATGCGCTGAGCGTGCTTTTCCAGCAGCCTGGCTTTCAACACGGCATCACAGCCTTCGCATTCGACGTGGAAGTGGCGCAGAAGGTGCTTTACAGCCCGCTAATGTCTTCACTGACTGATGGCGTAATCCACGGCCTGCGCACCCGCCATGCCCTCGGCGCGACGAACCTCGAAGCGGCGCTGAAACACATCGGTGAGCAGGCCCGCGCGGCGCAGAAGCCAACCAGCTTCGTGCTCGTCAGCGACGGCATCGCCACGCTCGGCGCGCGCGAAGCCCGCGACGTGGTTGCGGCGCTGGGCGACTGGCCTGAGCGGCACGTCTTGCACGCGCTCGTCATCGGCAGCAAGCAGGACGAAAAGATGCTGGCCGCCATCGTCGAGAGAACGCGCGGGCGCGTGATCGTGCTGCCCTTCAATGACAAGCAGGAAAGCGAAATCGCGCGCGTCGTGAGCGAACTGCGGACGCCGCTGGGGGCGAGCTTCGAGTTCTACGATGAAGGCGCGGCCTGGATTTATCCCAAGACATTTCGCGACGTGCGCCTTGGCAGCGAGCTGGTTGTCTTCAGCGAGCTCAAGGAGGGCGCGCCCTCAAAGCCCGGAGTCATCCAGCGCGGCGTGGATGGCAAAGCAGTCAAGGATACGGTCATCGCCGTAACACCTGCCGAAAGCCCCGCCTTCGCGCCGCTTCTCCAGCGCGAAGCCTACCACGCGTTTCTCGACCACCTCGAGAAGGCCGAGCAAGCTGAGAAGAGCGATGCCCTGCGCGCGGAACTGCACAAGAAACGCATCGAAGTGTCCGTCAAGAACCGCGTCCTCTGCCCGCTCACATCGCTTCTTGTCCTGGAGACGGAGAACGACTACAGGCGCTTTGGCATCGAACGCACGGCGCTGGCGGACATCATGGTCATCGGCGCCAATGGCATCGAGCTGAAGAAACGCGGCCCGGAAGACGTGCCGCCGCCAGTGGCCAGGGGCGGCGTGGTTAGGGCTCTCAAAGCTAAGGTGCCGGCCAGCCTGGCTGAGGCGGATAAATCGGCCGCCCCAGCGCCTACGGGCGGTCCGCGTGGTGACGCCGAGCACCGTGTCGGAGGGTTGGGTGGAAAGGATGAATTAGCAGAGGCAGAAGCCCTTGTGTTGAATGGTGCAGGAGACCCAGGCAGGGGAGGCGGAGGAGGACGGCAGGCTGGCGTTCAAGCCGGTGAGCAAGCGGTTGATGAACCGGGCATTTTGCCTTTCGCTGGCGCACCCAGGGCAGCGGAGCCTGCCGCCACAGCCGCCCCTTTCGCTCCATCCTCATCCTCGATTGCGCCCGCGGAGGCGCGCGCCAGGCCAGTGCCGAATAGAGAGACCGGTGTTGCCCCCGAAACCCCAAGGCCGCTGGAACCGGCCAGAGAGTCCCTGTCGCGTTCCGTAGCGCAGCCACCTGCAAAGGCAGCGGTGCCCGATTGGGTCCAGCAGTACGGCGCTCAGGCAAGTGAGGAACAGCTCAACGAACTGCGCGCCAAGGCGCAGGCGCAGCCGCGCGACCGCATGTTGCGCAACGCTTATTCGGATGCTTTGAAGAAGGCGCAGAAATGGGATAGCCTGCAGGGCGAGGCCTTTGCCTGGCTGCCCTTTGACCCAGAGAACCCGCAGGTCTACGAGTTCCTCGGGAACAGCGCGACAGGCTTGAACGATCCGGAGTTGGCCCTGCGCGCGTTTACTTCCATTGCGGAGATCGCCCCGAACCGCGCGGCCTTGCTGGCGCGCGCCGGCTGGCTGCTTATCACAGCCGCCAATCGTGGCACGGGCGTCCCGCCCGTGGGCCATGGGCAAGATGCCCATGCCACGAGGCTTCTCGCCATGTCCCAGGAAATGTTCCGCGAGGCGCTCAAGAACCGCCAGGACGACTGCAACATTTACCGTGGCCTGGCTCTCAGTCTGTGGCTGGACGGGAAGTACAACGATGCGGCGAAGGTCCTGGAGGATGCGCTGACCAAGACTTTCAACCAGCGCTACGGCGACGTGAAGCGCGTGATGCGCGAGGAACTCGGTTACATCCTGCGCGCCTGGCAGAAGAAGGAGCCGGAGCAGGCCGGTGCGGCAAACCAGCGTGCCAACAACGCCGGTGTGCGTCTGGACCAGTATGACGCCTTGCGCGTGACCATGTGCTGGGAGACGGACGCCAACGACGTGGACCTGCACGTGTTTGACCCGAATGGCGAGGAGTGCTTCTACCAGCACAACAAGAACAAATCGGGCCTGGAACTGTACTCAGACCAGACCCAGGGCCTCGGCCCCGAAGTCATCCACACCATGAAGGCCATTCCCGGCACGTACCACATAGCCGTCAACTACTTCAGCGCCGGACCGATGGGCGCCTCGCGCGGCGTGATTGTGGTCTTGCAGCCGCAGGACGGCGTCACCGAAGAGCCGCGGGTCGTGCCCTTCTGCCTCATGCCGGGCGGCCCGGACATGCGGCACTTGGGAGCCGCGAAGTTCTGACTTTCAACAGGCATAGTCCACCTGCACCGTGGCTGGGGGGCAGAGCGCCGCCTCCATCAGGGCGTAGGTGGAGCCTTCGATTGTTTCCAGGCGCGCCTGGACCGGAGAGCCGTTCACGCTTGCTGACGCAACTTTCTTGGCCTCAGGTGGCAGAAGTATGCGCAGGCCGGCGCGCTCGCCGCTGCCAGTCACGACGATTTCGATCTTTCTGGCTGCGCTGTCGTGACGGTAACGGTAGGAAACGTATCCTTTCGAGGCGGGATAACGTGTCGTCACGGCGGCGGATGGGACCTTGGCAGCGGCCCAGCGCGGAGAAAGGCGGACTTGTCCGAACGCCGTCCCTGCGTCAAGGACGCCCGCAAGCCCTTGGATGAGCGCCAGCATGCAAGTTCCGCCTGCCCAATTGTCAGGGCCGCCAAAGGAGACAGGATCGGCGGCCACGTGCGGCAGGCGGTCGGCCAGGGTCACGCCCAGCACCGCGTAGAGCGCGCCTTCCTTGGCCGCCGCGAACTGGAGGCTGCGTATCTCTTTTTCAGGATGCGGATTGGCCAGCACCGCCCAGCTCACGCCCACATCCGTGCTGTGTTGATTCGGCCCGCGCCAGGCGACTCCGGCAGAGTCGGACTTGAGATTCGGGAACCACCAGCCGGCCAGGTGTTTCTCGGCAAGTATGTACGTGGTGTGCTCAGCACCGTCGCTATAGCGCAGCGTGACGGCGCCCGCGACTTTAGACGGGCCGATGCCGCCGGCGGTATGCAGCAAGTATAGCGCCCCCGCCCGTGCCGCCGGCGTCTCGCTGGCCGCAAGAGGGACTTCGACTTGCTCAGGGAAACCAGCGCGGTGCGCCACGGCGATGGCGCCGCGGCGGCCGTTCTTCTCCGGGTCGGGCACGTCGAAAGTGACGCCCGCAAATGTCTGCCGTCCGACTGGCAGGTTGCGCATGTCGTTGCCCGCGTCCGTGGCCATCCAGGCGGGAACACCTTGAGCGCCTTTGTCCCACAGGTCCATGTTCGCCTGTGACGCGATATTCATGGGCGTGAACTTCTGCGGCGGCGGAGGAGGCTCGTAAGCGCCGGTGTATGCAAAGCGCACCATCCGGCCATGCTTCCTGCCCAATTCGCAGAGGCGTCTGAGAATGTCCGCGCCGTAGCGCTCGAAGCCGTGCTCGAACGCACCGCGCGCAAGCTCGCCGGCCGCGTGCCCGTGCACGCCAGCGTTCATGTACTGCCACTTCTGCGAATCCTTGCCAAAACCGCGCTCGAACGGCGGGTAGATCGCATACCATTCGCCCGGCGACCCTGGCGGCAAGTGCTCGCGCAGGTCCTGGTAGGTGCGCAGTATGGCGACGCATTGTTCGTGCGGGATGCCGCGGTTAATCGAGTAAGCGTTGGACATCGCGATCTGGCTCTTTTCGTCCACACCCAGGTCGCGCTTGAGGCCGGTGTCCTCAGCGACGTGGTGGGTGAAGAAGCGCCCGTTCCAGGAAAGCTCGGTCAGGCGCCGGCGTATCTCGGCGGCGCGCTGGCGGTACTTCGCGGCGTCCTGCGCCCTGCCGGAGTGCTGGAGCATCTCCGCCAACTGGTCACAGGCCTGAGCGTAAGCCGTGTTGTCCCCAAAGAACACGCCGAACTGGGTGCGCTCCGGGTCAATCATCTGCGCGGTGCCGAGCCGGAATCTCACAAGATATTGGTCTTCGGGCTGGAAGTCCCACGAGTCTATCGTGTAGCCGCGTTTGAGGAGGCGGTACTGCGCGGACCAGCGCGCGCGATCGGTGGCGCTGTAATCCAGTGCGCGCACGGCGGCGTCCAGATTCCCGGCCATCCAGGCGTCGTCGCCACTGCCTTTCCATGCGAGGTACACGGTGTCCACGAAGTTGGCTTCGTTATGGTTTTCCACCGGCTGGCGGCCAAAGAGCACGCCGCCATCACTCCAGGCGTAGCCGAAGGGGGCGTAAGCACTTTCGTGATAGGAGCCCTCTGCTTCAGGAAAAGCAAAGCTCCAGATCATCCCGTTTTTCTTTTGCGCCTCACGAAAAAGATCGGCCAGTCCCGCCGTGACGGAATCGAAGTATTGCATGCCCTTGGCCGTGTGGCTGTGGTCCAGGATCCAATGCACGAAGTGACGGTATGTCTTGCCGCGCCACTGAATCGAGCCCGTGCCGTCAGGGCTGTAGCAGCGCATGGTCTTGTTGAGAATGGCGAACAAGTCCTGGAAGAGCCCGCCCTGGTCTTCGAGGTGGGTGCGAGCGTCAACCTGGAAGGTCAGGCTCCCGATGACGCAGCCCTTTTCATCGAGCGCCCGGATAGTGTGCGTGCCCAGGCTGCCACCAACCGCGAAGGCGATTTTGTCTCCGGAAAGGGCGCGGAAGTATTCCCGGCCATGGCCGTCAGTGACGAGAAGGGTCTTCCACGGGCCGCCCAGCACGAGCACTGTCTCCAGGGGCTGCAAAGGCGATTCAGCAGCCGGCCGGACTATGCAGAGCCCCGTTGGGACGTTGTTGCCGCCGAATGCACTCATCTACCATGCGCCTCCACGGATTTACAAAGAGAATGACTTTCTCCTTATACCCCGGCGGCGTTACTGTTCAACCATCCCTGTCCCGCGAAGTTGCTTTACCGCGCGCCTGCCATGCTCTAATGTCGAACAGATGTCGCCGCTGTCATTCACCCTCTCCCTTCTCGGCATCTCAGTTGTTGCCGGATTCATCGGCTCCCTTCTGGGGTTGGGCGGCGGCATTGTGGTCGTCCCGGTCCTCACCCTGCTGTACGGGATTGACATTCGCTACGCCATCGGCGCGTCCATTGTCTCGGTCATCGCCACGTCCAGCGGGGCAGCCGCGGCTTACGTAAGGGAGCGCGTGACGAATCTGCGGGTGGCCATGCTCCTGGAGTTGGGAACCGTGAGCGGCGCGATCACGGGAGCGTTCCTGGCGGGCATCCTGCGCAGCCGCTGGCTCTTCGTCATCTTCGGGCTGGTCATGGGCCTTTCGTCCCTGGCAATGCTTTGCCGGACAAAGGAATACAACGAACCAGTTGCGCCGGATGCCTGGGCCGACGGGCTGCGGCTGCATGACAGATTCTATGACGAGTCGCTCGGCCAGGAGGTCGCTTATCGGGTAACGCATGTCAAGCTCGGCCTGTTCCTGATGTATCTGGCTGGGATCATAAGCGGGCTGTTGGGCATAGGCTCCGGCGCGCTCAAAGTGCCGGCCATGGACTTGGCCATGCGCCTGCCGATAAAGGTGTCCTCTGCGACCAGCAACTTCATGATTGGCGTTACGGCCGCGGCCAGCGCCGGCCTGTACTTTGCCCGTGCGGATGTGCATCCGTTTGTGGTGGCTCCTGTTGCTTTGGGGGTGGTGCTGGGAGCAACAGCAGGCTCGAAAATCATGGGCAGGATTGACAGCCGCACGCTGCGGGTCAGTTTCGTCGCCGTGCTTCTGATTGTGTCGGCACAAATGGTATGGAAGGGCCTGCAATGAACTCCAACGAGATTGACCCGGCACAAGAGCAGGCCGACTTGCGTCTCCGGCGGGTCGAGCTGGTGATAAGCGTGCTCTTGCGCGGCGGCGTCATCGTCAGCCTGTCGCTTGTAGTCTTTGGGACGGTACTGTCTTTCCTGCATCATCCAAGCTATCTGCACTCGGCATCCGACCTGCAGCGTCTGGCCAGCCCGGGCGCCGCATTCCCCCACAGCCCGCACGAGATCAAGGAGGCCTTGCAGGCCTGGCAAGGCCAGGCTTTTGTGGCCGCGGGCCTCATCGTGCTTATAGCCACACCCGTCATGCGAGTTGCCGTCTCGATCCTGGCGTTCCTCTACCAGCGGGACCGCGTATTCGTACTGCTGACCACGATAGTGCTTGCACTTCTGCTGCTCTCATTTGTCCTGGGCAATGTCGGATAGGCTGGACTATTCACCACAGAGACACAACCAATCCAAAATGCAAAATTCAAAATGCAAGAGGCGCGTGGTTGCTTTTGGGCAGTTCACTTTGCATTCTGCATTTTTCATTCTGCATTTCCTTCACTGTGTCTCTGTGGTGAATAGTCCAGCCTGAAGACGCATTTTGAAGGTTGAGTGCCAGGAGCGCGTCAACACAACAGAGGAGGGGTGGAGAACGAAGTAAGTGGCAATCCCAGAAGGAGGTGCAGTATGCAGCGCAAACTGTTGATGTTGGTCGTAGTTCCCGCCTTGGCAGTAGCAGTGTGTGTCTTTGGCCTGCCCACCCTCGTCAAGAACGTAACCTATGCCGTGGAAACGGGCAAGGCTTTGGCGGCGCGGGAAGCGCTCACTGGCCCGCAGTTCAAGGTGGCAGAGGATGTTTCCTTGGCATTCCAACAGGTCGCCAAGGCCGTGGGGCCGTCGGTCGTCAATATCGAGTCGTCCAAGACGATAAAGCGCATGTCCATGCGGAGCCCTGGGCCGCAGGAAGCGCCGGAAGGCCAAGATTTCAAGGACTTTTTCGGGGATAATCCCTTCCGCAGGTTCTTCGATTTCCATGCTCCGAACATGCCGGACGGCCGCTTTGAGCAGAGAGGCGCGGGCTCCGGCGTGATTATCAGTGCCGACGGTTACATACTCACGAATAACCATGTCGTGAGCGACGCGGACAGCGTCGAAGTGAAACTCACGGACGGCCAAAGCTACACCGCCAAAGTGGTTGGCACGGATCCCAAGACCGATCTGGCCGTGCTCAAGATTGACGCCAAGAACCTGGTCGCAGCGGACCTGGGCAATTCGGATGACATGCAGGTCGGCCAATGGGTCCTGGCCATCGGCAACCCCTTCAACCTCGACCACACGGTAACGGCCGGGATCGTCAGCGCCAAGGGGCGCTCCAACGTCGGCATCACCGACTATGAAGACTTTCTCCAGACTGACGCGGCGATTAACCCGGGCAACAGCGGCGGTCCGCTGGTCAATCTGCACGGGCAGGTCATCGGGATCAACACGGCGATCGCCTCGCATACCGGCTCTTCTGCGGGTGTGGGATTCGCCATCCCCATCAACATGGCCAAAAGCATCAAGGACAGTCTGATCAGCAAAGGCCACGTCGAGCGCGGTTGGCTGGGCATTCTTATCCAGAACCTTAACGAAGACATGTCCAAGTCTTTCGGCTACGAAAGCACAAAAGGCGTGCTGGTTGGCGATGTCAATAAAGGCAGCCCGGCTGAGAAGGCCGGCATGAAGGACGGCGATATCATCACCAAGTATGCCGGCAAAGCGGTGGAGAACGTTATGCAACTTCGGGAGCTTGTCGCGGCTACCAGTCCTAACTCGAAGGTGGAGATCGAAGTCTTCCGCGATGGAAAGAAGCAGATGCTGGCGGCCCAGGTCAGCGAACAGGAGGCCCAGGCTGTGGCCTCGGGCGCCAATGCGCCTACTGAGAAACTCGGCCTGACGCTCAAGAACGTGACGCCCGAGCAGGCGCAGAAACTCGGTTTGGCGGACCAGAAGGGCGTCTATATTGCAGAGGTCGAGCCAGGCAGCCTGGCCGCACACGCGGGTCTGCGTGCCGGCGACGTTATTACAAGCCTTAACGGCCAGCCTGTGACAGACCTTGGCTCTTTCCAAACTGAGGTCAAGAAACACGACGTGAAGCAAGGCCTGCGCTTCCAGGTCAAGTCAGAAGGGATGAGCCACTACCTCCTCCTCAAGGACAACCGCGCCCCTAAGCAAGTCAAGTAAGACAACACGGTGGGAAGTTCAGCACAGAGGACACAGAGGGCACTGAGGAGAAGCGCCAGTGCCCTCTGTGTTCTCTGAAGCGGTATTGTTCTGAGGAAATGCTGGACGTTTGGGCGTCGCGGAGTAGAAAATTGGCGCTGGGTTGGAGGTGCGGGCAAGGCGAAGTCTAAATCCTCACGGCCTGGGTCTAGACGTTACTTTACCAAAACTAACTAAAGGAAGGAGGGGATGCCATGCTGTACCTTCGCGGGATCATCTTTCGAGTGTGTCTGGTTGTGTTGGGCGCTCTATTTCTCAACGGGCCGGCGGCCTTTGCGGCTACCGGAGACCAGTATGAGCCGGACAACTCCGTTGCCACGGCCAAGCCCATCCAGTTCGGAGTGACACAGGTTCACTCCTTGAGCACACGCGGGGGG
>Ga0209777_10005045_pt1 | contig 15376 bp, 12 predicted proteins | sample FrelakmetHBP12HB_FD_187147 | JGI IMG/M metagenome (GOLD analysis project Ga0209777, IMG submission 187147) | Freshwater lake sediment microbial communities from the University of Notre Dame, USA, for methane emissions studies -HBP12 HB (SPAdes)... | ecosystem: Environmental > Aquatic >... | reverse complement strand
CATCCGGAAATCTTAATCTGGACTTTTTCAAAAAGGTCCAGTGCATATTCCTCGTGCTTTTTAGGTGTCAGAAGCACTAAAAATTTTTCTATTCCTTCTTCTTCCAAGGAAAGAAAAAAAGCAATCGTCAAAATAAAAGCAGCCGAAGAAATCCCTCCAAAAAATACCAGCAATGCGCTTATAACATTCCCTGAACTATCTTCCAGCTCATTGGTAAGAGATTTTATAAAGTCGTCGAAATTCTGCGCCGTGTTAATGCCCAACTGCCTCAAAACCGGACTGATCTGGTTAAAATAGCCCGGCAAATACTGGGAAAACTGCTTTAATTCTGAAATAAATATTGGAGCCGTCAAATAAATTAAAAGCCCCAATATGCCGAAGATAAACAGATAAACTGCAACTATGGCTATAATTTTGGGCACGCGGATTTTCCGCAAAAAATTAATTGCCGGGTCAAGCAAAACTGAAATTACCAAAGCAAAAAAGAACCAGATTGCTATATTTCTGGCAAGGTAAATAACATAGAAAATTAAAATCGCTACAAATACTTTGACTATCGTTCCCCACGAAATGTCTAAAACCTGTTCTTCACTCATAAATTTAGTTTCTATAATTTTAACAACTTTTTTAACCTGGCAGAATCCTTTTGTTCGACGGGTCCGATGACAGCTAAATTAAGCTTCTCGGGTAAAAATATGTCTTCTGCTACTTTCTTTATATCCTCTGCAGAAACCTCGTCAATTTTTTTAAACTTTTCTTCCGGGGTTAAAATATTTTTTTCCAATAATTCCTGCACGGCATAAAAAGAAGCCTGGACATCTGAAGAATCTAAAGACAAAGATGTGATTCCCTTCAGATAATCTTTGGCTTTTTGCAGCTCCTTCTCCGTAATTTTATTATCTTTTAAATCTTTATATTCCTGCAGGATTAATTCTACAGATTTTTCCAGGTTTTTATGGTCGATACCCGCCTGTGTCACCAAATATCCAGTATCGGTTGAGTTATCGGCTGAAGTATGTATCGAATATGCCAAACCGTTTCTTTCCCTTACCTTTATAAAAAGGCGCGAGCTCATATTGCCCCCTAAAATTACGGAAAGCAGGGACAGGGCATACTTTCTTTTATCAAATAAATCGTAAGCCCTTACTCCCAGGCAAAAATGCGTTTGGTCTGTTTTTTTATTGTGCAACAAAACTTTCGGCTCATGCTGGACCTCTTTTACTTTAATTTTTTTGCCGGCTAAACCCTTTTTTATAACTTTAAAGTAAGTCTCTATTTCTTTTTCTATTTTTTTAGTCTCCACGGCTCCGGCAACGCAGACTATTACATTTGATGAAGAATAATGGGAATTATAATAATCAAAAACCTTTTTCCTGTTGAAACTCATTATATTTTCCTTTTCTCCTATGGTCATCCAGCCTGCCGGCTGGTCGCCATATAAAAGTTTTTCCCAAAGGTCTCCTATATATGCGACAGGGGTATCCAAATACATATTTACTTCCTCAATTATTACGCCTTTTTCCCTTTGTATTTCTTCTTCGGCAAACTTGGAATTTAAAAATATGTCTGAAATCCAGTCTAATGCCACATCAGAATGTTTTTTATCAACTTTCGCCCAGAATCCGGTAACCTCCTTAGACGTGAATGCGTTGTATTCTCCGCCGACCGAGTCCAAAGTTTCTGAAATTTTTAAAGTACTGGGGCGCTTTACGGTCCCTTTAAAAAACATGTGCTCTAGAAAATGAGAAATCCCATTTATGTCCTTTGTTTCATATTTAGATCCCGTGCCAACTAATATTAAAACTGTAACGCTGTTGGCATTTTCCATTGGGATTGTAATGATCCTTAATCCATTATCTAGGGTCGTCTTTTTATGCAAGTTTGCCATTGAAAAAATTTGTTAATTCTTTTATCTTAATCCTTTCTTGTTTCATTGTATCCCTGTCCCTAACCGTCACATCATCATTTTCCAAAGTATCAAAATCAATTGTCACACAGAATGGAGTTCCAATTTCATCCTGGCTGTAATATCTTTTTCCGATATTTCCTCTATCATCAAATGCAACCGTAAAATTTTTCTTTAGCTGATGGTACACTTCTGTGGCTTTTTTAACCAATTCCGGCTTATTTTTCAAGAGGGGGAAAACAGCAACTTTATATGGAGCCAATTTTACCGGAAGTTTCAAAACAACCCGGTCTTTTTCTTGGCAATATGCCTCCAAAAGCGCCACTAGAACCGACCTATCGAGGCCGAATGTCGGCTCAATGACATGCGGATAAAATTTTTCTCCGGATTCTGCATCTTCATACGGCGGTTCTTTGAAATGATTTTTCAAATCAAAATCAGTGCGATAAGCCAGGCCGTACAACTCCTTTTGCCCAAAAGGATATTCGTATTCAAAATCAACGGTTCTCTTAGAATAATGCGCCCTTTCGCCATTGGGAATTTCCACTTGGTGGATATGTTTCATGTTGACACCCAGATCCAAGAGCCAATTTTCCATTTCTCCTTTCCAATATTCAAACCATTTCTTCCATTCATCCTCGCGGACAAAATATTCAAGCTCCATTAAATTAAATTCTCTAGTGCGAAAAATAAAATTACCAGGGGTTATTTCATTCCTGAAAGCCTTGCCCTGAGAAGCGACGCCAAATGGTAATTTTCTCCTTGTTGTATCTAAAACATTTTTAAAATCAACAAACATCGTCTGGGCTATTTCCGGACGTAAATAAACTGCGCTGTCACTATTCTCAACCGGCCCCAAAAAAGTCTTCAACATCAAATTAAATTGTTTTGCCGGCATCAACTCTCCCTTGCAATCAGGGCATTTTTTTTCTTTAAGCTGGTCTTCCCTGAATCTGTGGTGGCATTTTTTGCATTCAACTAACGGATCAGAAAAATTTTCCAGGTGCCCGGATGCTTCCCAGACTTTCGGATTCATTATCAAAGCAGCATCTATACCAACCACATCGTCTCTTTGGTGGACAAAGCGCTTCCACCAGATATTTTTTATGTTATTTTCCAGTTCAACTCCCAAAGGACCGTAATCAAATGAATTAGCCAATCCTCCATAAATTTCTGATCCCGGGAACACAAAACCCCTTCTCTTGCATAAAGATACTATTTTTTCCATTAAATCTGAAGTGTTTTCTTCTTTTTTTGCCATCATATATAATAAAGTTTAATTATTCCATCTTAACCTTTTGAACCCACAAATTCAATATATCGCCGTTATTTTAAATAAAAAAAGCCCGACACGAGCTGTGTGGGCATTCAGATTCTTAGGCCGGTCAGACCCTTCTTATTGGGAGAAATTCATATCCTTTCGGAACATGCAGCGACTCGGGATCTTTCCCGTCCCAGGAGATTTCACCATGGACAACCAAGTTGGTAATGCGCGGCTGCCAGCGGTGTTCTACTATGTTCACTCTTTTTCCGATGTCATCAGCTGTATCGCCGGAAAAAATCTCAACGGGCATATGGAAAAATACCGGGCCCTTATCATATTCGGCTGTTACGAAATGCATCGAAACAGCTGAATATTCAATTTCGCCGGCAAGAAAGGCTTTCAGAACTGCTTCATGTACATGGTGGCCATGCATTCCGAGTCCGCCGAAATCAGGCAGGGGTCCTGGATGTATGTTGAAGGTGATCCTTGGATCTAATCCAAGTACAAATTTCAGCCAGCCGGACAGCCCAATGAAGTCGAAAGCAAGCCCCCGGGTAATTTCTTGATATCTGGCTTCCGTCCAGGGCTTGGGGAAATAAACAAACGGAATTTGTAACTTCTCCGCCCGCTCCCTGACCCCGCCGTTTTTGCAGTTAGAGATCACAGCGGTGATCTCGGCATCAAGAACGCCTCCTCGCGAGGCATCAACCAGTTTTTCGAAACCCGAGCCTCCGCCGGTCGGCGTGCCGGAAGCAAAAACAACAATCTGCGGCTTTCCCATGGTAGTTCTCCTCGATTCTCAAGTTACAGGTCAGGCTAGAGTGCACCTCTGGCGGTTCACAAATCAGAATACACTAAATTATAAAAAAAACAAGTATTATATTTCTTGTCTAAAAACAAAATTGCCTTAATTGAAAGGTAATTTCTGGGAAATACCAAAATCCGATTGCAATAAAAAAGTACCCGTTTTAACGGGCACTTTTTAAATTAAAAAAAATTCTTATTAATAATACTTTCCCACATTTTTTTCCATCATTTTGGCATAGACAAATCCTGCGATCAAATCTCCTATTATAACAATTACACTTCCCATAAATCCTCCATACACGTAACTGAAGCCTCCTGCCAACAATAAAGATAACAATGCCACGACTACATACGGCCAAAATAAGAGTTTGAAAAGCGTGTTCAGCTTGTTACCTAAAAATTTCTTCTGCCAATCCATCAAAATAGGATAAAATTTGGCTATGACATATCCTGCAACAGCTCCCCAAATCGCTCCCCAAATTATGCTGCTGATCAACCCTCCGAAATTAATAAGCTGAGGGGCATAAGCTCTCGCAAACGCATTCCCGTATATCCCCATCCTGTTATAGATGTCGCTGGCGAAATAATAAACAGCTAAAGAGCTTGCTACAGATGTTATCGCCATTGCCACGGCATTCCAGATGGCGCTGTATTTTATTGTATTATTTGTTTTTTCATCAAACTTCGAATAATCGATTTTGTTTTTGTTTTCCATAAATTTAAAATTTTAATTTTATATTTTCCCGCCGACTCTGCGGGGCGGATCGACCTTTTGTTATTTTTTTAGTATAGGATACAAAAGCACTACAGAAATTATTTGAATTATTCCCATGATTATGAACAAAGCTGCAAACGAAAAGTAAACAACAACCAATCCTCCGATTATTATCGCTAATCCCGTGGACAGCTGGGAAATCCCATCGGACAATCCCCATGTAAATCCGTCTTTATTTTTATTTTCATATTCTGAATAAAGAGCATCCCATGTCGGTGTGGCCATTGCAGCTGCAACGCCCAACCCGGCCTGGAGCATCAAAAGTTGAAATGGGTTGCTGACTAAAAGATAGCCGAAAGTAAGAACAGCATTAAGAACATATCCGTAAAAAACAAGTTTTTTCTTATCTATAATTTTATCGGAAATTTTTCCTATAAGAATAATCAATATTCCCGTAACTATCAGGTAAGTTGCCCAGGCCCCGGTTATGTTTAATACATCTCCGCCGATTCTCTGGGTAAAAACTGCAAAAAGCGGGCCGAGCATCCCTTCGCCAAAAAACCAGGTTACATCCGCAAAAAGCAAGGCTTTGGTATTTTTATTTAGCATAGATATATGGTTATTATTGCACTATCCCGCCGCCGGAATCAGCAAAATCATCGGGCAAACTTGTGTCTATCCCGGAATCGTGGGATGTGATTGTGGTATTTGTAAATTGATTTTCCCCTGAAATCTGCGCCTGGTCTATAAGTGGCGCCACAGAGCCTTTTTGAGAGCTGTCTGGAGTTAAAGAAACCTGGAAGGAAAGAATCTTCTTGTCTCCCGTTACTCCTGCACCAGCTGGAATGTCGCCGGCAGACCAAACAATTTCGCGGCTTGTCGAATCAAAAGAAAAATTTGATAATTCTCCCTGCGGAGAGATTTGGCCAGTTAAGCTGACGTTCTGCGGAAGAGTTGCTTTTATTTTGACATTTTTTGCATCGCTGAAATAATTTTTAATTTCCCAGTTTATTGTGTATGTAGTTGCTTGCCCCACTTTTGGCGGGATGGGTCCTGAATTTGTAATATCTGAACTTTTATAGAATCCTTTTTGAGAAATCGTTAATCCAGAACTTACTTTTATTGTAAACTTTTGGGTAATCTGAGAAATATTTACTTCATCGCTTATCACGGTATTATTGGCATCAGCGGCAGAAGGGCTCCAATCACTTTTTACTTTTACATCAAAATCAACTTCTCCCTGCTGCTGGACATCTAAATGCCTTAGTTGGGCCACTTGGCTTTGATCCCAAACAATCATATTATCATCGGGTTGCGCTTGGCCGCCCCCATCCGCTTGTATTGTAGACATATCTAATGCCGTACTATCAAGCTTTGTCACCATAAATAAATTGTCGAAAGAAGTAGACCCTATGTTCCTGAAAAAAATCTGGTAATGGAGAGTCTCGCCGGGCGAAGCAATATATGAAGATGACCCGTTAACCTGTTGAGAAATAAACAACAATGGCTGGATAACCTGAACCGTCACACTGGAATGTTTCATCACAATAAAATTCCCGTTTTGCCACATCCCCAATGAAGCTGCAAAGGTTAGATTTTGATTGGTATCAGCCGAAACCTTGCCAGTAATACTGATTCTTCCTCCCTGCGCCTTGTTCAAAGTTTGTAATTTCCATTCTGATTTGTCTAAAGATGCCGGATCGGATGATACAAAATCAAAACCGGGCGTAGGGTCAACCTTTATACTAAGATTTTCCAATGGATAATCTACGTTTGAAAAATAATTAATCGAGTACTGCAAACTTTTTCCCCGTTCTACTTTGGTGGGCAAGTCAAAATCTAAAGTAATGGGAGCAGAATCAACTTTTGTAATAAATGTGGTATCTGACTCGTAAGTAGCAGTTATGTTTTTAGGAACATAAGAAAGAGACGCTTTGGCGGTTTTCAAATCGCCATCTTTTCCCAAAAGGCGCGCTTTAATTTTTACAGATTCTTGGTCCCCCGGATATATGTCATTTAAATTTTTAGCAAATATTGTTTTGCCGTCTTCAGCCAAAGAATTGTCCGGCAAGACAAAAGTAAGTTTTGCTTGCTCCAAAACAAAATTGCCATTATTCTTATATTCTACGGTGTATTCTATTTCATCTCCTATTTTGGCTGTATCGGGGCCCAAAATCTCAAGCTTTAAAATTTCCTTAGAGAACGTGCTTTCCCGATAATACAAAAATGCAATGAAAACTGCCACTATAACTGCGAATATTATAAAAAATATTTTTTTGGGCATTTAAGTCCGCGAGCGCCCCATACATCAATTATTTCAAGTACCGAGTAAACTCGCGTATAATTATCGACGGATTTTAATATTTATGGATGAAAAAAGAATGCCACTGCCATAATTGCATAAGCCATCAAAAGCTGGATCCCTTCAAGCCAGTTGCTTTCCCCGTCTTCAACTACTAAGTTGGCAATCAATATCGAAAGCACAATCGCAATCAGCTCAAAAGTATTGAATACCAGGCTCATCTGGGTTTTAAAAAATAAACTTATTAGAACCAAGACCGGCGCTACAAACATGGCGATCTGGGTGGCTGAACCGATGGAAATCTGCAAGGCTAAATCCATCCTGTTTTTCATGGCAGTAACAATGGCAGAAGTGTGTTCAGCCGCATTGCCGATAATTGCTACAAAAATAACACCGATAAAAAGCTCTGTCCAGCCAAAGCTGGCAACCACAGGTTCAATTGAGCCGACCAATATTTCGCTCATCCAGGCAACCGCTAAAGTTGCCAAAAGTAAAATGAAAATACTTTTTATCTTGCTCCATTTTGCCTCAAATTTACCGGCCTCTTCAGTATACAAGTGCTTATGCGTATAAAGTATAAAAAATAAACTGGCAACATAAACTATCAGCATAAAAACCGAAACAAAAACACTCAGCTCATCTATAATATTAACGCCGGTACCGGGAGCAGTTTGTAAAAATATGGCTGGTATAATTAGGGCGATGCTAGCCAAGAGTAAAGTAGAACTGGAGGCTAAAGCTCCCGTACGGTTGAATTCCTGCTTTTTACGATGCCACCCTCCTACAAGCATTGCTGTACCTGATACTAAAAGTAAATTACCGATAATTGAGCCTGTTATTGAGGCCTTAACAACTTCAACTAGACCAGACCTGATTGCGAAGATACCGATTAGAAGCTCTGTGGCATTGCCAAAAGTTGCATTCAACAATCCTCCCAAGGCTGATCCGGTGTAGGCTGATAATTCCTCAGTTGCCTCTCCTATATATTTTGCCAGCGGAATAATTGCTAAAGCAGCCAAGAAAAAAATTATCAAAGGAGATGCATGCAAATATTCGGCGGCTATGGTAACGGGAACAAAAATTAATAATCCTATAAATATTTTGTCTAATAACATATTTTTAATTTTATTTTTTATTGATAAAAATTTAATTTTAAACTTCGTAAAAATTTCCTTTATTGACTTATTTTATATCTTTATTGGCCAGCTATCAAGCAATTATATAGTGCGTTGTAGATGGGCAGAATGCTCGAATTGCATTTTCTGAAACCTCTGACAATAGTTTTTGGGATGGCTGCTCAACTTTTAACCTAGACAATGTCTGCCAATCTTTTGAGAGAATAAGCCTTAATATTTTCACAATATCTGAATTTATTTTTTGGCAAAATTTATCTCTTCCCAAACATTTTTTACAGATAATGCCCCCTTCTTTGCCGGAAAAATAAATGTTGTAAGGATTTAATTTTTCATGACATCCGGCGCATTTTTGAACCTCTGAACGATATCCTTGTATTGAAAAAAAATTCCAAAGGAAATAATAAAAAATCAGCTGTTGTCTTGTAGTGCCATCAGAGCCGTTCTGGCTGTTCAGTTTTTCCATCACTTCATTCAGCAAGATAAAAATCTCTTCATCTTTTTCTTCGCCTTTTATAAAATTATCTAAAATTTCTCCTATCCTGTTGGCAGTTGTGAACTTTTCTAAATCCTGCCGGATATTATCAAATTTTTCTATCATGGCCGCATCTGTAAGAGTTTTCCTGCTTTTTCCTTGTATGAATTCTATCTCCGACATAAAAAAAATGTCTATCCCGCTCCTAAGCTTGGAAACAGTTTTTCTTATCGCTTTAGCAAAAATATCCAGCCGGCCGAAGTCATCCGTAAAAACAGAAAAAATTCTGTCTGAATCGTTTATATTATTCTTTTTAAAAACAAAACCCTTTGTTTTATATTTTAAAGTCATTTTATGCCTCCGATTTTTTTGAAAAATTTTATTTCCTTCCTGATTTTTGCATGTTCAGTAGAATCTTTTGAGTTAAGCATTTTCCGATTAAGCTTCGTAATACCGGACTTTAAATCTGTTTTAGAAATATTTCTGCCAAGTGCAGACGAAAAAACTTCTTTTACGAGTTTAGCTCTTTCTACCGGACTCAAATTAAGTCCTGTCTGTCTAGCAGCCTGCCAGACATTTGTGTCTGTTTTCATTTTAGTCTCCAATTTTGTTCTGGAAACTTCTGGCGCACCGCCAAAAATTGAAGTATCCTGTTTTGTTCGCTGGCTCGAAGCCCCCTTATCTGCAACTGGTATTTTTAAACTACCGGTTGCTGAATTTATGACGCTTTCTTTTCCACCAAGCATACTTTCAACCAGCTCCCTGCCTTGTCCTTGCAAGGTTATTTTTGCAGCCTCTTGTTTCTCTTTTTCATAAGTCAGGGGCTGACTGTGCACCCCTGAACTCGTTGGTATTTTTATTTCCCCGGCTGGCGTACCCCCAGCCGCCCCCGGTGTTACATTATTTGGCGTAAATCTCTTTGGCGTCGGTATTTTTATTTCCTTAAATTTATCGCCTTCTTCCTGCCCTCCTGTTCTCGAAGGCATTTTTGATTCTAATGTATCTCCGCCGGCAGAACCTCCGGATTTAAGCTTTGAAAGCCCTTCTGCAACACCTTTTTCTTCTTTTTCTTTATAAGATTTTACTGCATCTTTTTTTTCTTCGCCGGATTTTTTTTCTTCAGAATCAATATTCCTGGTAAAATCTCCTCCGACGACTTTTGATTTGGATGCATTAAGCGGTTCATTGGGCTGTTCTTTAACTTCTGCGGCATTTTGAGATTGACGCAGCCAATCTGTATTACCTTTTTGGTTAAATTTAGGTTTTTTAACGTCTATGTTGAATATTCTGATGGTTACTTTTTTTATTGCCTTTACAATCTCTACCGCAATAACAATAAAAATAAAAAAAACAACAACGGCTATAACCAAAAATATAGATAAAAATAATAGATTGTCCTTATCTGAAAAATCAATATTCTTTAATATAGATAAATCAATCATTATTTTTTGATGAAGACTAAATAGATTTTGCCGTCTATTGTTATTTCCTTTTTAAAATCGAATTCATTTATTTGTTCTGAGACGGAAAAATTATTGGCGCCAGACTCTTTTTTTAAATTTTCTTTCGTTGATTCGGGTAATATGACATTAGTTCCTGCAGTATCGACAACATCTCCCACAGATAGGCCCGCTTCTTTTCTTAAACTTCTTATGCCCCTGATTATCTCCCTGCTTTCGCCTTCCCATTTCAATTCCTCTGTTATCTTAGTATCAAGCTCTATTTCTTTTTCAATTTTATCATCAAATATGATTTCTCTTATATTAACCTCGTCCTTGATTAAATCTAATAATTGACTGTCTCCTTTAATTTTTGTTTTAAGAGCTTTAATCTTAAAAGAAGCGAGGGGCTGCCTGACCTTTATTCCCTTTGCAATTCTTTCAGCTAAAACTGAATTGACAATCAATCTCACTTCATCCATTTTTTCCTCCAGGGGTTTGTCAATCAGTTTTTTGTTTTGCTCCGGCCACAACTCCAAATGAATCGACTCTGTCTCCTTATTTGTCTTTAATTTTTCAAAAACAAACTCCGCCGTGAAAGGCAAAATAGGCGCTATGGCCTTTGAAAATTCCAACAAAACATTTCTTAGCGCTGCTTCTGCCTGCTCTTTGTCAGGGCCATCCTCCTTAAATCTTTCTCTTGACCTCCTGACATACCAAAGGGAGAGTTCTTCAATAAAATCTTTAATGAGCCTGCATGATTTTATCGTGTTATATCCATCCATTGTTATTGTTATCTCTCCGATAAAATTATTCAGCTTACTCAAAATCCATTTATCCAAAACATTTTCAAATTTTACGGACTTGCCCGCAAGCTCTTTTTTTGAGGCATATGTTCCATAAAATTCCGCCGCATTGCATAAAGTATTTACAACTTTATTATAAACATCCCTTACGTCTCTCTCATTAAAAAACAAATCTTCCGCCTGCATCACGGGGTTAGACATCAAATAAAATCTTAAAGCATCGGCCCCATACTGTTCCAAAATAATCCACGGGTCAGTATAGTTCTTTTTGGATTTGGATAGCTTTTCCCCTTTTTCATTCAAAATATTTCCCGTGCATACGACGTTTTCAAAAGAAATGCTGTCGAACAATAAAATCGACAGTACATGCATATAGTAAAACCACGTTCTTGTCTGGGCAATATACTCTGCGATATATTCAGCGGGAAGCCTTTTTACAAACTGTTTATTATTTTCAAAGGGATAATGCAGTTCAGCAAATGGCATACTGGCTGACTCGACCCAGCAATCAATGACCTCGGGGATCCTTTGCATTTCCTTGCCGCATTTCTCGCATTTTAATTTTATCTTATCAACCTGGTCCTTATGTATATCGACTTCTTCTATTTTTTCTGACTTATAAACCTGGCTGAAGTTAACTGACTTTTCCTTTAATTCTTTCAAGGATCCTATGCAGACACTATTCCCGCACTTGCACTTCCAGAATGGCAGAGGAGTCGCCCAATATCTGTTGCGGGAAATATTCCAATCGGGCGCATCTTCCAATATGTTCAAAAACCTCCCGTGCTTTAAATGTTCCGGATACCAATTTATTTTTTCATTAAGTTTTATGAATTTCTTTTTATCTTTCTGGATATTTATAAACCATGCAGAAATTGCATTATAGAAAAGCTGGGTGTCGCATCTCCAGCAAAAGGGGTACGGATGGGTATGATTTTGCCTGGCAAACAAAAGCCCCCTTTCCGCCAGGTCATTTTTAATGTCCTTTTCTGCAGATTTGAAATATTTTTCCCTTAAAAACTCCGGTGAATCATTGTTGAAGATCCCTGAGTTTGTAAGCAAAGGAATCATCGGCAAATCATTTTTAACTCCCAGATTATAATCATCTTCTCCATAAATCACGGCGGTATGCACAATTCCGGTCCCCTCCTGTGTGTTTACGAAATCAGCGGGCAGGACATGCCAGACTTTTTTACCGGATTTTTTTGCGGCCTCAACCGCATAAAGCGGCTCATATTCTAAACCGACCAGATCTTTTCCAGGTAAAATTTTTACCATCTTATAGCCGTCAGAGTCCCTTAAGACGTCTTTCACTCTTTCCTCGGCTAAAATATAATTATCGCTTCCAATTTCCACAACTGCATATTTTATCTTTTCCCCGACAGCAAGGGCAACGTTGGCGGGCAAAGTCCAAGGAGTCGTTGTCCATGCCAGAATATAAGCATTTTTTTCTAAATCAATTTTTCCGGGATTTTTCAATTTGAACTTTGCCGTTACGGTTTCTTCCGTAACGTCGTGGTAGCTGTTATCCATCGCAACTTCAGCCTTTGAAACAGGGGTTTCGCAATGCGGGCAGTACATCAGAACTTTCTTGCCTTCATAAATTAAATTCTTATCCCATAGGTTTTTTAACGCCCACCAGACAGATTCCATGTAGGTAGGGTCCATTGTCTTATAAGAATTATCGAAATCAATGAATCTGCCGATTCTATCTACCATTTTTTTCCATTCTTTTGTGTAAGTCAAAACCTTTGATCTGCAGGTTTCATTAAATTTTTCCACTCCGATTTTATTTTCAATATCTTTTTTCCCTGAAATTCCAAGCTCTTTCTCGACAATATTTTCGATAGGCAAGCCATGGCAATCCCAGCCCCACCTGCGGGCTACGAAAAAATTCTGCATTGTTTTATATCTCGGGAATACATCTTTGGCTACAGAGCTTAAAATGTGGCCGTAGTGAGGAAGGCCGGTTGCGAAAGGGGGGCCATCATAAAAAACAAAAGGCTTTCGCTTTTTTGTTTTTTCAAGCGTTTTCTCGAAAATTTTCTTTTCCTGCCAAAATTTTAAGATTTTTTGTTCCGTCTCCGGAAAATTATACGCCATATTCTAAGTTTATTTTTTAATTTAATTCCCTTGTCTCTCCTTTATGGATTCTTTTTTCCAAAGGGAATTCCTTAATGGTTTCTTCCAATGAAAATCCTTTAACCCTTGCCTGCAACAAGGTTAAAGGGCCATCATGGCTTACTATCAGAATATTCCTTTCCTTATATTTTTTATCAGTATCCTTCAAAAAACTCATCATTCTTTTTAAAATTTCTGAATACGTTTCTCCTTTCGGAGGCCTTTGTTTGATTCTTTCTTCTTCTGATTTAAAGTGTTTCCACATGCTTTCGAGCGGACGAGCATTGAAAATCCCGAAATTAATTTCCCTCAACCTTTTATCAAACTTCGGTTTTGCTTCCAAAATTTTCCCGGCAATCTCCGCGGTCTGCTTGGTTCTCAGCAGATCCGAAGCAAAAATCAAATCAATATCCTGGCCCTCTGCATCAAGCTTGCTTTTTAATTTTTCCGCCGATTCTCTGACAATTTCACGCCCCAATACGGTCAGCGGATTTTTAAACTTTTCCGGCCAGCAGGAGCAAATAGCCCTGACGTTTGAAAGCGCCTGGGCATGGCGCATTATATAATATTTATTTTTTAATTTCATAGGCATTACATTTTTTCCAATGAATTGATTCCCAGCAGCCACATTCCGTTCTTCATAATCGTGGCGAACGCATTTGTTAAAGCAGTTTTATACGGAGAAAACTCATCTTTTTTATCTACGATTTTGTTTTTTGCATAATAACTGTTAAAAATCCCTGCGAGCTCTGTAAGGTATAAAACCAGATAATGTGGTTCGCATTTTTTTTCTGACTCCGAAACTATTTCCGGGAAATAATATATTGCCTTTTCCAGCCCGGTGATTTTATCCGGGATTTTTTTAAAAGACGGCTTTATTTTTTCTGCCTTGGCTTTTCTCAAGACAGACTCTGCCCTTGTATAAGAATATTGCAGATAGGGGCCTGAGTCGCCCTCGAAAGAAATCGATTTGTCGAAGTCATAAATGATATCAGACCCGATTGATTGCTTTAAAATTGAATATCTTATGGCTCCTATCGCAACATTTTCTACGATTTTTTCCCTTTCTTTTTCTGATAATTCCCTGTCTTTAACTTTTTCTTTTACCAGCTCTTCAACTTTTTCTATTAAAGATTCTCCTGTTACAACTTTTCCTGTCCTTGATGACATTTTTCCTTCAGGCAAACGCAGCATCCCATGTCCGATATGTTTTGTTTTTTCTGCAAGTTTTGGCAAAACTTTGCCCATCGCGCGAAGCATTACTTTAAAATACTCGTTGACCTCATTCCCGGTCACAATTATTGATCGGTCGTAAGCATACTTTTTGTATTTTAATTCTGCCAATCCCAGGTCCTTTGCCTCATAAGTAGGTAACCCCTCAGAATTAATGAATACCCTTGTATGGAGCCCGTATTTCTCTCCTTTAAAAATGACTGCCCCATTGTCGCCCTTCTCAAAAATCCCTTCTTTCAGCCCCTTCTCCACAATTTTTTTGCCCAAACTGGAAACCTGGCTTTCGAAGATAAAATAATCAAATTTTGTGCCAAGCTTTTTATAAAGCATATCGAAATGTTCCAAACTCCATTTTTTACCTATTTCATAAAAATTATTGACTTCTTTGTCTGATTTTTCAAAAATTTTCTTGTTCAGTTCAATAATTTCTTTTTGGGCATTTTTGTCGCTTTCATACATTTTAGAACCGAATGCATAGGCATTACCCAAAAATTTTGTTTTTTCTGAGATAGGAGCCGAATCTTCCGGCATGCTGTTTTTATTCTTCAGAATTCCCCACATGGCTTTTGCCACCGAAAGCCCCACATCCGATTGATAGCACACTCTTTTTACGTCAGCCCCTTGGAATTCAAAAATACGGGACAAAGATTCGCCGATTGCATTGCTCATCAAATGTCCGATATGAAATTCTTTTAAGATATTCGGGTCGGTATAATCAATTATGATTTTCTTGCTCTTTAATCCTTTGCCCTTGCCGAAATCTTCATCAATCTTTTTTAAAGAATCTGTAAAGACCTTGTCTGAAATAAAAAAATTAATGAATCCCGGGCCTGCAACCTCTATTTTTTTAAAAACTTTATTTTCCCCAATTTTTTCTTTTATCAGGTTGACTGTTTCCGCCGGATTTTTATTTATTTTTTTAGCTAAAACCAGCGCAACATTGGTTGAATAATCTCCATGGATTTTATCTCCGGGAATCTCAACTGAAAAATTTAAGTCCTCTTTATAAAAATCCTTGACGAATTTTCTAATTATTTTTTTAATGTCTTCTTTCATCGGATAGTGGTCCCTATAAACGGTTTATTATTTAAAAAATCTTCAAGCCTTTCCAATTTTTTCCCATTGATCATTATAACTTTTAATTTCAGAGATGCGGCCATTTTTGAAGCCCTGGG
>Ga0209777_10005044_pt1 | contig 15380 bp, 19 predicted proteins | sample FrelakmetHBP12HB_FD_187147 | JGI IMG/M metagenome (GOLD analysis project Ga0209777, IMG submission 187147) | Freshwater lake sediment microbial communities from the University of Notre Dame, USA, for methane emissions studies -HBP12 HB (SPAdes)... | ecosystem: Environmental > Aquatic >... | reverse complement strand
CCTTTACTTTTTGATACTGCTGTTTCAAAATAAATTTGTCAAAACTCACCATCATCACTCCTTATGTATCAGGAATGATGAAGGGGCAAATAGAGGTTTCTATGAGGGGTTTTTCAAAACCCTCAATCATTTATATTTACCCAGAGAGCGGCCCCTAAAAATTGCGAAGAATGGTCAGGAAACATGATTTTAAATCCTGTAAAACCAAATGCTCCAGTATATAATGTTCCGAAAAAATCTTTTACGGGATACTGTATTTTACCGAAGAACGAACCATTATAATTTTTTATACCTTGCAACCCCGCAGTATATATCCAACCGACTGCTGGAAATACCCAACCAAATAAATTTATTCCACCAAAGGTCAATAAACTCAATAAATTGAAAAAAATTAAATAATTTCTTAAAACCAAAAGAAAGCCTAAATATACCCACAGTGTGCCGATAAACTCGGAATATGCGTGCCAAAAGAGATACGAAAGAACAAACTTAAGACCTGTAATTATCGGGCCAGCAACACCGCAGTAAGTTGCTCTTCCCGCTATCATACAAAATAGATTTGAATATCCAGATAGGCCCAAGGAGGATATTCTGTTCATCGTGTCCACTGATTTTTCGTATCGTGTTGTTAATCTTTGAGCCTGCTCAACACTCATCCCCTTCGGCAACAACCCATACTTGTTTAATTCAACAACCGCTTCCTTGAATATAGGAATAGCTTCTTCCCTGGTCGTCGTTTGGTTCAATCGTGCCCTGAAATCAATCAGATACTGATCTAAATCCTGATATTGTTGTCTAGTTAGTTTCACCGTGGTGTTTCCAAATCCTTTGATACCACATGCTTGTGTAGTGACTTCTACAAAGTCATTGTCATTGAATGCTTTCACAACATTGAAGTTGATACTTGGTGCAATGGCAACACCAACAAATAAGAGAGTGATTCCAACCACTACCTCTTTCCTCATCAGAGGATATTTATCCATACCTTTTCCCCTTTGTACAATTATATAGCACCGTTCTCCTTTAAAAACATATCCTGAGAAGAGGGTAACAAGTGTTCAATATCATCTAAAGGGAAAGATAAAAATCATTTTATGAAATCTGATTAAAAAAAACCTAAACTCATTCTTTTGAATCAGTTGTTTCAATGGATTTTAAGTCCTGTTAATGTCGAGGTATATGTTATGCCATCTATTTTTCTAATCTCATGAATAACGATTTCTCCGATGCTTTCATAATCTTTTGCTTCAATTTTTGCTATAATATCGTATTTTCCGAAACATGAATGAAGTTCAATAACCTCAGGGATTTTCGAGAGTTTATTTAATACTTCAGACTCACGCGAAGGTGAAACATGAATAAGAACAAAAGCTATTGCCACCTTTCTTCCTCCTTTACCATCAATATCCTAATATCTCGTTCCTTAAAAACCTATACCTCGATACAACCAAACATTCTTATACAATAAAAAAAGATAATAACATATTGGGGAGTCAATAGCAGATAAGGTAGAAACTTTCCGCTGAGAATGTTCTACACTTCTTTTTATCTGCCTGTTTCTCCTAAAAAGGACTCCTCATTTCATATTATTACTGAGCACTCATATTTTTGTGCCAATCGATGACAGAATTAAAAAGAAAATCAATAAAAGAGATGGTGTTATACATTAAAAAAACAAGAGGATATAAACATGTTTGAAGGAATCACCTATTATATGATCTTTAGAATACCATTTATCGTATATCTGGGAATTGTGACGTTCATTCTCTTTCTTATTACAGGCTTGATAGCATATCTGAGACGGAAAGGGAAAACAAAGATCCATGTACAATGGCATTTTCGTCTTGCGTATCTCTCGATAGTCCTTGGATTCATTCATTTCATCCTTGGGATCTCCTCGTATATTTAAGAAAAGTATCCTGATACACACAATATTCAAATATGTCGATTTTATATGAAAATCAATCAATTGACTATGGGGAAAAAATTATGAAGTCTCAGAAAAATGGAGAAAAACCAAAGCATATAATATTTTTTAGACGCAGTGCTCTTTTCGTAACTTGTTCACTGCTTTTCATCGCTCTTGTTCAGATTGTGGGTGCTACCCCACCATCGGACATGACTGTTTCATACAACCTTCAAACACACGAATTACAAGTGACAATTACTCATCCGGTGAGTAATCAGACAACTCATTATATCCATGAAGTAAAAATAGTAAAAAATGGGTGCTATATAACACCTCTTTGTACGATAGCCAACCTGATACAAATCGTTTTACATACTCCTATCAAGTAAATGCGACAACGGGGGATACCATTGATGTTACCGCCACTTGTATCCAAGGTCAATCGCTCACCATTCATCACTCTATCACAGCGGACAATGGGAATAGTAAAAAATCCACCCCAGGTTTTGAGATTATTGTTTTATTGGGTGCATTATTTATTAGTTTGATACTATTGCACAAAAAATATATTCACTGACCATTCTGCAGAGTTTGGAGTCCTTTCTCAAGAGCGTCTAATGCGTTCTGTAACGAGAGTTCATTACACCCATATGATAATCGAATAAAACCTTCCTGATTGAAGTATGTCCCAGGGTTAACCAATATTTTCTGTGTTTTAAACAAGTATTTGCAGAGGTCGACAGAGGGCATATCCATTGTATATCTTGGGAAACACACGATTCCACCGTCAGGCTCAATCCACTCAAACCACTCTTTATGATGGTTGATCCATTTCTTAAGGGCCTCAAAATTGGTTTTCGCTCTTTTCTGGAATCGTTTGATAAGTTCAACCCGAGCGGTACGGAAGATGTGAGCAGTTATTATCTCTGACGTATAAGATGTTGCACCTGTCGAATGTGCTTTGTGTCTCTGGCATTGCTCTCCTATTTCTTGTGATGCGATAATCCAACCAGTATGAAGCCCTCCTAAACCATAGATCTTAGTTGTGCTGGATGTTACAATCACGTTAGGTATTCCAAATGAAGACGGTTGCAAGGTAAAGGATCCATCGAGATAGATTTCATCAACCAGGACATACGCACCATGTTCTTCTGCAATCTCAGCAATCGTTCTGATTATTTTTTGATCCGTTAGGATACCGCTTGGGTTGTGAAGGTTGGTAACTACAACCAACTTGGTTTTTTTAGTAAAAAGGTTCTTCAGACTATCAATATCAAGGCTGAATCTGTTTTCAAACTTCCTCTGCCAGGGGATTCGCCGAGCACCAAGCATTTCTGGGGTCAACCACATCGGTTGATACCCAGGTTGTTCGACAATGAACTCATCCCCATGAGAAAGAAGAGAGGTAAAAACAAGGAAGTTCGCCTCAGAAGCTCCTGTAGTAGTAACAATATTGTCTGTCGTGCAGTTGTACATTGAACAAAGAATTTCCTTTAGCTCATGAGCACCATATTGAGCATTTGATCCTAAATCAAATTCATTCGGAAATGTAAAACGGGTAAGTTTTTGATATTCTTCAACGGTCACCCCATAAATATTGCTGAAAGCAAGGTTATACGTGGCATTCGGAGCGTTCTGGAGCAACCATTCAAACAAGTCGATACGGGGAGCATACATAGACGGAAGCATTAAGTATGAAGTATATTATGGTATGGAGAAAAAAATTATAAAAATTCTCCATTAGCTATCATTTTTAATATAACATGATTGTTTATCTCCGTGAAAGAAAAGGAGATAACGAAAATGAAAGGAAAAATGGTTCTTATCACTGGTGCAACATCAGGGATAGGGAAAGAAACCGCACGGGGGCTTACGCGGCTTGGGGCAACCGTTATTATCACCACAAGGGACATGCAGAGAGGAGAGCAAACGAAACAGGAACTGATACAATCAACGAAGAATAACAACATTGACGTAATTTATTGTGATTTGGCTTCTTTTGCATCAATCCGAGGATGTTGTACTGAATTTCTGAAAAAATACGACGCCTTACATGTGTTAATAAATAACGCAGGAATCGTGGATTACCATCGAAGAGAATCAAAAGATGGTATTGAAAACACTTTCGCCACTAACTATCTCGCTCCGTTTCTCATGACGAATCTTCTGCTTGATGTGTTGAAAAAAAGCGCTCCAGCTCGGATCATTAATCTCACATCAGGATTACAGTCCGGGACGATTCATTTTAATGATCTGGAATTCAAGCAGGGTTTTTCTGCGATGAAGGTGTATGGCCATTCAAAACTTGCAATAATTCTTTTTACTAGACTATTAGCAGAACAACTTAAAGGAACTGGGGTAACAGTGAATTGTGTCAACCCGGGGATGAGTGCAACAAATTTAGGACGAGACGCAGGTTGGTTTTCAGCTAAATTTTTTAAAATTTTCGGAAAAGAACCATCAATTGCTGCGCAAACCCCGATATATCTTGCCAGCTCATCAGATGTTGAGACAATCAGCGGAGAGTATTTTGAGAAAAAAACAGTAAAAACAATAAACAAAGAGACCTATGATTTAGACGCAGCGAAAAAATTATGGGATATCAGTAAAAATTACGTCGGTTTGTAACCGGGTTTTCATTCTACACCTTTCATATCATCTTCTATCAATTTGTCGAGTTCCTTGTCAACCCCTTGCTCACGGGCTATCTTCTGCAGGTCTGCGATAATATTCTCCCAGATTACTTGCTGTGCAAGTGCGTAATCCCAAAGATCCAGACGTTTCGGCCCGTCACCTTTCTTGAAATCTTCTATGAACTCCTTTTTATCGTCCTCATTCATGGGTGCTCACATCATTTATTCTTCTTCCATCACTTTTCCTTTCTGCGGGTTTGTCGCTTGTGCGATCATGGACATTTCCGCGAGAGCCTCCTCCCAGATTGCTTCTTGCTCGACTGCGAAGTACCACATGTCCAGCTTTTTTGTAATATCTGCTTTTTTGAAATCGTCAAGAAACATCTTAATGTCGTCTTCTTTCACGATGAATCCCTACTAGCAATACAGAAATAGCAATGACATATATATCTCTTTATTGTTTTGTTAACACGACATCATTACTCACCTGAAAATAGGCAAAAATATTAATAAGAAAACAATTTAATAGGCTACTAAAAGGAGATTACATATGCAGAAAGCTACCTTCGGTGCAGGCTGTTTCTGGTACGTTGAAGAAGCGTTTCGACACCTCAAAGGAGTGACCTCCACAACCGTGGGGTACATGAGGGGAACACTGAAAAATCCAACCTATGAAGACGTCTGTACCGATAAAACCGGGCATGCGGAAGTAATTGAAATAACCTATGACCCCGGAAAGATCTCCTACGAGGATCTATTAAACGTGTTTTGGGATATCCATGACCCGACAACAAAAAATCGACAAGGACCTGACGTCGGAACACAATACAGATCAGTCATATTCTACCATACATTAGAACAGAAAACAGCAGCAGAAATATCAAAAAAGAATCTCGAACAATCAAGGAAATACAAAAAAAAGATTGTAACAGAAATCACCAAAGCAACAATATTTTATCCTGCAGAAGAGTACCACCAGCATTATTTAGCAAAACATGGATTGGCAGCCTGCCCTCGTTAAAAAAAATATTTTTTTTCTGTCTACACAGTCCATAAAGCTTATCTCGATAAACAAGATTATCCTGTGAGGAGAATATCCTATGATATCACGAGGAAAAAAGAGATTACTACAGGCTGCAAACATCCTTGCAATGATTGTGACTATTATCGTCAATGCTCTTGCAGTCATTCTTCCACTCAATGGTAAAACCACCCAAGAACTATCAGACGCGTTACCAAACTTATTCGTACCCGCAGGTATTACCTTTTCTATCTGGGGCATCATCTACATCCTCTGGGTTGTCTTCGCGATATACCAAGCAAGAGACTTCTTCAAAAAAGAAGAAATTGATATGCCATTTCTTCAACAAATCACCTTTTTATTCATCATAAGCAGCATCGCAAACAGCGCCTGGATTTTCCTGTGGCACTACGAATACGTCGGCCTCTCATTACTCATGATGATCATCCTCCTCATCTCACTCCTAGCAATTTATATTCGTCTCAATATCGGCAAATCAAACGTCACCATGATAGAAAAACTCTGCGTCCACATCCCGTTCAGCGTGTATCTTGGCTGGATCACGGTTGCCACAATTGCAAATGTCACCGCATTCCTTGTTTCAGTGAAATGGGACGGTTTGGGGATTAACCCATTAACCTGGACGATCCTTATTATCGCGGTCGGAACACTCCTTACCGTTCTTATACTTGCATTACGAAAAGACATTGCGTTTAGCCTTGTCGTTCTCTGGGCATTCCTTGGTATCTGGATGAAACGAATGACACAGCCAACTACAACCACCGACGTGAATGTTGCAACCACCATAATCATCGCCATTGTAATCATCCTTGTTAGTTTACTCGCGGTCCTTGGATATCAACGGATAAGCAAGAATAAATAAAAATCCATGAAGAAAACATAAGTATTATCGAAAAGACCTTCGCTCCTCTAGAGAATAGCTTTTAATACAACACTGAATGTACCAGCCGACTATAATATGATTAAACTGATTTCTTTTGACTTCGATGGAACAATCGTTACCCATAAGTTCGCAGACGACTTCTGGCTTGAAGGAGTACCAAAACTCTATGCCAAACAAAACCACATGAGCCTGAAGACCGCACAGAAATATCTCCTCGAAGAATACGATAAAATAGGAGACAACCGAATCGAATGGTACGATCCAGCATACTGGTTCAACCGATTTAAAATAAATAATGATTGGAACGTCCTGCTCAAACATTATCAGCAATCAGTAGAAATTTATCCTGATGCCGTTCTAGCCCTGAAACGTCTCTCGCAATGTTTCTCTCTTATCGTCAGTTCCAATGCAAAACGAGAATTCATAGATATCCAACTTGACTTCTCCAACTTAAAACAATATTTCACTCATATTTTTTCATCGACATCTGATTTTCACACAGTCAAAAAAGTCACTGATTTTTATGGCATGATTTGCAAAAAACTTTCTATAAAACCACAAGAAATGGTACATGTTGGTGACCATAAAGAATTCGATTACCTCGCCCCAAAAAAACTCGGTATTACCGCATTTTATCTCGACAGAAACAAAACCAGTACAGGACCATATATTGTCCATAATCTTTCTCAATTCGAAGAGATCCTTATCAAACGTTTATCACCTAGCTATGTGTATCGTGAAAAAGAATGGTAAAAAAAAATAGTTTTTTCTTTTTTTTGAAAAGAAAAAAAACAAGTACAGGAGATTACCCGATGTACCGGATATCATCTGGTTTTTCTTTAACCATGGTTTCCATTTCGTTGAGTTGCTGTGCGATATATTCGATCTCTTTTGCTTTCTCTTCAAGCCGGGAAAGATCGATTTCAACATTCACTGCTTTTATCAGAACCTTCAGGACCGCTTTCGCACTCTTCGGGTCAACGAGGTACCCGGGGGTCTCACCCATAAAACAGGTACCAGCCATGCCCCGGAGTTTCCCTAGACCAAGGAGAAGCCCACTTGCACCAATGATGCCGCCGCCAGGCTCGTTTTTCTTAAACACCGCACCATACTTTTTCATGGTTTTCACCAGATGCACATCGGTTGTTGCAAAAAGTACCTTAGGTTCTTTAATTTCCCGACCCAGACCATACCCACCAAGGGTAAACATTTGTTTCACCCCAAGACCCTGCACGACATCAAGGATCGACTCCGCAAGCTCATATTGCCCTTGTGATGAGAGCCCTTGGTAATCCCCGGTCAGAAAAACGATATCTCGTTGGCTTCTCTTCTTTGCTTTCCAATAAAAAAACTCGTTGTTGACCAACTTAATGGTACCATCCGGGTTAATGAACACCTGTGGCGGAAAATCTTTGCTATACAATTCAGCGAATTTTTTTGCTTTCATCGAATCAATGAGATGTTCAACAGCAAGTTTCCCAACATTCCCAATCCCGGGTAACCCTTCGATAAAAACCGGATTTTTAAGCTTCGGTGTTTTATCAACGTACTTTATTTCAACTAATTTCATTGTCTCAGTTCGTCCTTATTTCTTTTTTTTAACTCCCGACGGTACTTCCCATAATGATCCTGAGGCGAGAACCGTGCAGGCTTGTTTAAAACTGTTTTTTCTTTACAGGTGCTGCAGACCGGATGAATGGTGTACCGCTGACAGTTTTTACAATAGAGTATCTCAGACATTATTCTACGACTTCGCGTTGAAATTCACTTTCGCCTTTTATTTTTGTCATAAATGCTTCTGCCCGCTCGACTGCTTTTTTCATCTGTGATTCAGCAATCTTATAATCAGGAGCCTTTACTTTAATCATGTAGCGAGGTGCACTAATATATTTGATATCGATGCTGACGTCATCAAACTCGCTTTTTTCCGCAACCGCAAGTGCTTCTTTGATATGAGTAATCCCATCTGGCAGGTACGAAGTGAGAAGCAACATACCTTTGATTTCAACGAAAGGAACAGTGATACTGGTTTTTGCAACCTCATCAAATTTCTTGAGCCAATCTCCAGAAAATCCATCGTTTTTCAGGGTGTTTGTATCATAAGCGCATTCTTCAAACGCAGCATACATCGTCCCATATTTCTTGATGAGCCCATCACCGAATTCTTTATAACACTGATCAACTGATTTACTGAGCCCTTGTGCAACCATCTCAAAGAGCTTGGCTGCTTTCTGCGCATTCTTCCAATCCTGGATTTTCTCCCGGCGTTGATGATCATTCACCTTCTTAAGGGAAAGGTCGATGTGTTTCTTTGCAGCATCAACATGAACAACCTTACAGACAACTTTCTGTCTTTCTCTGACAAAATTACGGATGCGTTTAACCCATCCGGTTGCTATTTCAGAAATATGGATGAATCCTTCTTTATTTGGGTATTCATCAAGCGACACAAACGCACCAAAACCTTGGACTTTGGTAATGGTACCAACAACGAGTTCTCCTTCTTCAGGGTACTCCTTCTTCGACATGCAGATGAACCTTATTCAATGGTCTCTAAAATGGTTCCTTTAATTTGTGCTTTCCCACCATTTGGGATTGCAAGTTTACTGCCGCAGATATGGCAGAGGACCGTGTTGCTTGCCTTATCAAACAGGACTTGTTCGTTTTCACAATCATTGCATCGTACTTTAATGAACCTGCTTTTTGGTTGATCCATGTGTTTATTCACCTTCTATCTCAAATTTTTTTGACCGGATACTTGCCGGCTGATGCATCTTCTTACAGACTGTACACATAAATCGGGTTGCTATCCGCCTACTGGTTTTCTCTCGTCCCTCTGGTTTTGGTCGTGGAAACCCTCCATATCCGCTGGTAGCACGTCTGAACCGCCGTTGTCCTCGTTTCAGCTCACTTGCTTTCCGTTTTTTCATCTTGTCAACTTCGTGAAGCGTGTGTTTTTTGCAGAACGGACAGTATCGTTTGATTTTCCTGGGCATCTTCATAGATATCACAGTTCGATTGTAACCGTAAGTAAGAAAGGTATATAAAAATGTAGGGTGCCCTATTTTACCTGTTTTACTACCCCTTTTTTTAGGAGGGGTTCAGTCATTTCGCGGGGGAGTGAAAGGACGTCTTCTTTGCGTAACGAATAGATTTTCTCATCGGTCCCGATAAACTCAGGTGTATCTTCCAGAACGCGGACGATCGGATTTGTATTTGGATTCCTCATCGGTTGATCAACAACCGGTGGAGATGCTAGTTGTTTTTTTGAAAGGCGGTCTATTGGTTCTTCAAAGATTTCTTTACGAGAGACCGCGATCTGTTCAACAAGAGCATTATAAAGCTTTTTTTCGATGTCTAAAAGGTTCCTAAGGTCAGGAGCTGCACCACGTGCTGTCGCAAGAGCAGCTTGGACGATTTTTTTCTCTCGAAGCTCATAGATGCTGTTTGCGATTTTCTTTGTATTTTGAGCCTCATCAGTGAACAGTTTAAGTTTCAATGGATTCTTTTCATTTTCAACGCTTTGTTCAATAGTTTTTATATATGCGGAAAGATCCTGGTAGAAATTCACATTGATTTTCGTAAGAGCAGAAGCGGTCTGTTCTCCTTGTTGGAGTCTGCGGAGTGTTTTATAGCTAATTTCCTCATGTTCATCCATAGTTGTTCATTAAATCATAACTTGTGTTAAATAGTTTTAGTTCTCTATTTTGATTTTTGTTTCAACGTATTGGTTATAAAAAAATATTATAGCACAATCCTTTTTTCTTTTTATTCCAATCCGATCGCACTAATTCGAAAACACGCTTTTTTCCCTTCTGGTTGTGACCGGTGTTTAATGATAGTTGCTTCTCGCTGTCCGATTCCTTTTCGATCAAGTCGTAGAATGGTTTTCGTCATATGCTCAGCATCACGGTTCGTAAACGGTTTGACCTCACCAGTTTTATCAGTATATACTTGCTCGGTAATAATCACAAACAAATCCTTTTCTCGCGCAGCAACCTGCAGGTTCGTCACCTGCCTGGTAAACGAACGAATCCCGCCTTCCCGATCATCCTCGAGATTCAAGCGATAAAACATCGTGATCGTATCAACAATGATAAGACCTATGGCTTTCATCGTAATCGCATCATGGATCATCTGTTCCTGTGATTCAAACGATGCCGGGGTGAAAAAAAGGATATCACAGAGGATTTTCTTATAATCGCAGTCCACGCAGATCTGCCGTAATCGCTCAACCGAAACACCCTCTGTGTCAATGTACGCAACTTTCTTGCCTGATAAAACACACTCACGAGCAGCCTGCAGACATAGATTTGTTTTTCCAGTACCGGCTTCACCATAGACTCGTGTAATGATTCCACTTTCAAGGCCGCCTCCTAACAGGATATCTAACGAAGGGCACCCTAGAGACAACATATGCATGATATAAACCATGAGGAAACTTGGGCATAAAAATGCTTTGTAGACCTATTCAAGAATCTCATCAAAAACATAGGTCTCCCACTCGCGTCTACCAAGAACAATCTCCAGTTCCACAGGAGTAATCACCGGTTTCTTATACTGCAGATAGTCATCAATCGCTATCCGTGGGCACGCGGTCGACACATAACAATCAATATCAAACCCTTGCAGAGACATCGGAGAAAACTCATCCAACGTAATCAACAAGGAGAGTTTACCTGCAGAATCAAGCATCTGTTGTATCTCACGAGCAAGTATAATGCGCTGTTGACCACGTTTTATTCCAATAAGAATACCAAATCGCCGTGCACTCCGGCATGCAACAATCGCGCCGTACCGCTGTCGTAACATATTATTCTTCATATCCTCGATTTCTTGTTTTTTCACAGCGTTGGTATACGGATCAGCGGCAATCACCGGTTTTCTTGCACTCATCAAGAGACCAACTGGGTGAAACGTTCCGCTTCCAATAAATAAAAAGCAATCAACATTCTCAGCTATCTTCGTCCCAACAGAAAAATTGCATCCCAGAATCTGGCCTTTTGTTGAAATTCGTTCGTCACCCTCAGCAATGAATGTTTCAAGGTTGTGTTCCCGTAAGATCGTCGCAACCTTCTCAAGTGTATGAAGGTGTTGCGCGGTGGTGACAAGTCCAATTTTTTTTCCTACTAACGAAGGAATCGCTTTTTCAACGACCTTGGAGACATCCAATGTTGATTGCGCGTTCACAAACAGAGTTGGAATCCAAAAATTTTCTACATCAGATATCGCCGTATGCCCTAGGTGAACAACACAATCCACGTCCATGTTCTTAAGTTCGTAATTCACGACATCGCAGGCGCCAAAACATGTGTCCGCGGATACAAGAACCGTCGCACCAGTTTCTTTCTTTAGAAATTCAACCAAAGGAAAAATACTGCGTTTCAGTCCCTCTGGGACCTGAACAGCGATTGTTTTGTATCCTTGTTGTTTTATGGTTATTGCAGCGTTTTCAATATCAATCAAATAGCCTGAAATCTCCATTAAATCACCTCACCAACCAGGGAAAGAAGACGTCGAAAGAAGCTCATCCGATACTCGTATGATTCATCAGATGTATCCATCGTTTGGCAGTCCTCTTCTGAAGTAAATGGTTCAAATGTTGTTTTCTGTTGGAGGTAAATCTCCCAGCGTCCATCAGAAACAGATTTCTTTCTTAAACGATCCTCTAAACGTTTCTTGATCACGTTATCAGGACAGACACACTGAATTCTCACCAGGGTCGCATGATATTTTGCGGCGACATGAAGCATCATATCCCGGTATTTTTTCTTCTGAAATGTTGCATCCAGAACAACGTTTTCATTTTTTTTCAGAAATGTTGCTGCCCGTTCCATAACTTTATCATAGGTGTCATCGATTTTTTTTGGATCATAAAGACCTGTGTTGAATTGATCATGGTGCTGTTCAAATTGATCAATACCAGCGATCTCCTTTCGAACAACATCGGTGTTAATCTGCGTTGCATGATAATCAACCGCTATTTTACGCGCAACCGTTGATTTACCAGTGCCGGATAAACCACTGACAAGGAATACCAAGGATTTATTCTTCTGTAAATCAAGTGAAAACAATCCTGCATAATACCGTGACAAGTCAAAATATTTCTTCGCGGTTTCTACAAGAAGGTTCTTTTTTGCTGGGTCAATATGAGGATCATTAAGCTGGTACCCATGGATTTTACCGCGGACGAACGCTCGGTAAGACTTGTAGAAATTTAACACCGAATAGATATTTATGTCATGACTTTTCTCCACATACTTTTGAATCAAATAGCTGGATAAGTACGGGTGATTCAAGTAATCGAGATCCATAGCTAAAAATCCGATATCAGAAGCGACATCGCAGAATCGGAATCGGTCATTAAACTCAATACAGTCAAAGATATGAATGTTCTCACCAGTTACAACGATGTTTCCAGAGTGTAAGTCTCCGTGGCAATCATAGATTCGCCCTTCTTTCATCCGGCGTCCAAACACCTCTTTTTTCCGTTCGAAAAACTTGGTTGCCGCTTCTTTAATATACCAGAATGTCTCCTTAGGAACCGTGAGGTTAATCATCGGTTTGGTTTGGTCGAAATTTTCATCAATATTTTGTTTGACTGCCTGTAACTCGCCGTATTTTGTGATTTCTTCCGAGGGTTCCTGCATATTGTAAAAATCAACGAGAACCGTACACAGATGGTCAATGATTTCTTCAGAAATTTTCCCTTGTTGAAGCATGTTTGTCATGATATATTCTTGGGGGAATTCTTTCATCCTTAATACGTACTCAACGATCGTTCCATCTCCATCGAGTTCAAGGGTGTTATCTTTCTGCGTGATGGGGAGAACATCGAGATACATATCCGGGCAGAGTCTCTTATTGAGCCGCAGTTCCTCTTCGCAGAAGTATTTGCGTTTATCCAATGTTGAAAAATCAAGGAAACCAAAATTCACTGGTTTTTTCACCTTGTACGCGTAGGTTCCGGTGAGGGCGACATAGGAGATATGAGTTTGAAGTAGTTGAACTGAGGTCACATGAGACCCATAAAACTTTGGGTTTTTCAGTTGATCAAACAGCATGCCCTCGTTCATACGAACGTAGTAGAACACTGTGTTTTAAAAGGTTTGTCTTTCATGAATTGATATCTGTTGTTACGACTCATATTTTCTCCAACAGAGACGTATATTTTACTTTGTAATAAGAATTCTTAGACATAGTTCCTTATCCACGGAATGCGAAAAGAACAAACACGACCTGAATACAAAGCGTGGCAAGGACCGCGGGAATGAAGTACTTATACATCCTTGTCGTATCGGTCTTCAGATAATCACTACTCAGAACATTGCAGAGATGAATTGGGGAGATCAAATAACCAAGGAATGAGCTGATAAAGATAAGGCTCGTCAGACCAAGGAGACTTATCCCAGTAAAAGAAAAAAACGGTGCAACAAGTGAATATGAAAGTGGTGCAAGGGCACCAAAATCACTCCCGGTAAGCACTCCAAGCAGAAAAGGAATAATGATGATGATGACAAGAGCAGGAAACGCAACACTGCTCATCATTTCTTGAATAAGAATGTGAACTTGAGATACCTTAAACATCTCTTGAAAAATAATGATTCCGAAAACAGCAAACGCAAGCTTCCAGGTTAGTGATTTTTTCACAATCCCACTATAGGTTTTCCAATCACTTTTGGTAAGAATATATAAAAGAAAAATACTCACGGAGACGCCTAGTAAAAAACATCGTGTTTCAGAGAGACCAATGTATTTCAAAGGATAAAAAAAGAGAGGTACTATCGGTGGGAGGAGATAGACGAGTCCTTGATAATTTCTTAATGTTTCATCCTTTGGTTTTGGCCGTGAACCGACAAACCGTCGGAGGAAGAAAAAACCAATGACGACAAAGGCAATAAATCCAACGAAGTTCGCAAGGATCAATGTCCCCATTGGGATATCTGAGAAATTGATGCTACAGATGATGATCATCGCTTGAGAAATAGGATATATCGGAAACCAGATGTGACGGAACCAGACGTTTAAAAAATTTTTTTGGTCTTTATTCAACTGATATTTATTTCCCTCGTTATCAACCAATGGTGCGGAAAACATTGAGCCGCCAGGGTTCGGCATCAGTCCATAGACCGCAGGAATAACACCAAGCGTACCTCCTTTGGAAAAAAACGATCGTAAGCTGTTGATAAGTATATCGATAGCTCCTGTTTCTTGCATGCACTTCGCGAGAACGAAGATCAAGGTCATAAGTAAGGCAAGCTCCGTGGTACTAGTGACTATCTGATGTGTTTCAAATGAATAGAAACTCGCTTCAATCATTGTCTTTGGAATATCGATTGGAGAAATAACCTCAAGAGAAAAAACACCAATAATAATCGAACCGAGCAACAATGTCAACCCAAAATTCACCTTCTTCCGAATCAAAAAAAGAATAACGATAAATGCGATAATAACCCCAATGAGGTTGAACATCCTGGGCCAGGAAATAGATGTATGATTTAACTAATTAACTCTTGCGCGCATCTCTGAGCCTGTTCTATTGTTTTTTCATAGTCGATAGTGAGGAAGTCCCTGTTGAGCATTAGTGGTTTACCGTTGACAATAGTCGTACAGACATCTGTTCCTCTCACCGCATACACAAGATGAGATATAGGGTCATGAAGTGGTGTGAGATGCGGTTTTTTCAAATCAATCATGATAAGATCAGCGATTTTCCCATCCTCAAGAGAACCAAGAGTATGTTGAACATCAAGACATGTGGCGCCACCAATGGTCGCCAGATCAACAACTGTTTGCGCAGGGAGTATGGTTGGGTCCCAGCGATGATTTTTATGGACCAGCGCGCAAAACTTCATCGTCTCAAACATATCAAGGGTGTTGTTGCTTGCTGCACCATCTGTTCCTAAACCAACA
>Ga0209777_10005043_pt1 | contig 15382 bp, 28 predicted proteins | sample FrelakmetHBP12HB_FD_187147 | JGI IMG/M metagenome (GOLD analysis project Ga0209777, IMG submission 187147) | Freshwater lake sediment microbial communities from the University of Notre Dame, USA, for methane emissions studies -HBP12 HB (SPAdes)... | ecosystem: Environmental > Aquatic >... | reverse complement strand
TCAATGGGATGATTACGATTGTTGGGATGATGAATAAAAATTATTTAAAGGAGAAAAAATAATGAAAATTAGAACAGATTTTGTGACAAACAGTAGTTCAAGTAGTTTTATACTAGTATGTAATGAAGTTTCACTCGGAGATATAGATATTAAAAAAGGTAGTTATATTGCTGTTGGAAAATTTCTTAATGATGGGTTTGATGTAATAGAAATATCTAAAAAGATCTTAGATTTATTTTTAACGTATGAAATATTAAATAAACTTAATAATAACAGAAAAAATTTTAAATTTTATAAATTATATACATCAGTAGATGCTGAATATGAGTTTAAATTAACTATTAAGAATTTAACAGAAATAATTGGAGATGAAAACATAGAATTTGAAATTAAGACAATTGAAAAAGATTATCACGGTTCTCAAAGTGTAAAAGACATAAAAGAAAGATATTATGATGAAAACGAATATGATAGTGATTATTGGTATGATGATTAGTGTACAAAATTTTAAAAATAGTATATAATAAAAATATACTATTTTTTATAAAGGTGTGGGAATTTGAAAAATTATTTTAAAGTTGCAAAAAGTGATATTTATGAAAATAAATTTCTAATTGAATATTATTATGAAACGAACATATATACTTTTGATAGTATTCAACGACATTTTAAAATCCCTCCACATATTTATTATAATATATTGGTTAAAAATAATGGAGTTTTTTCAAATAGGTATATTTACAATGAATATTATTTTTTAAATGAAGAAGATACACAGAGCGCAATTAATGAATTGGAAAGTTATATTATTTTTAATAAATTAATAGAATAAAGTATTTACATTACACAAAAAATATGTTATTATAAATATAAGAAATATAAAAAGGAGAAAATCATGACCGATACTATATTAAAAAATAAAATAACTAACAAAATACAAGTTCCTAAAATGTATAAAATAGTTTTACATAACGACGATTATACGACAATGGAATTTGTAATAGAAATATTAATGAAGGTTTTTAATAAAAGCTCAGCTGAAGCAGTTGCAATTACTTTCAATGTGCACAAGCAAGGCAAAGGAATAGCTGGAGTTTATTCTTTTGATATAGCACAGACTAAAATAAAAATTGTAAGAGATACAGCAAGAGAAAAAGGTTATCCACTGAAATTAACTATGGAAGCAGAATAAAACACTTTAATATAAAATTTATTTCAAAGATATTTAAAATTAAAGGAGAAACAATATGAGAGTTGAAAAGCAATTAACCGAGGTATTAGTAGAGGCACTTAGAGGCGCAGTACAAAGTGGCCATAAATTTTTTACACCAGAACATATATTATTATCAGCATTAAATTCAGAAAATGGTAGAGATATTCTTGAGAGCTGTGGAGCTAATATAGAGTTAATTATTGAAGATTTAGAAAGTTTTATTAAGGGAATTGAAAAATTTTCCGAAGAATCTTATGAACAACCATCTGAAACTTTAGCAGTTCAACAAATTAGTGAAAAAGTATATAGTCGTTGTTTAAATTCTAATAAACAAGCAATAACCTTGGGCGACTTTATTGTTGCAATATATGATTTAAAAGAATCAAATGCTTCATATTTTATGAAAAAACAAGGAATTGAAAGATTAGATTTACTTGATATTATTTCTCACGATAAATTATTCAATGAAGATGATTACACAGATATATTTGATGAGGATGAATATTTTGACGATGATGATGAAGCCTTTAATGATGATGATTTTAATGAGGCAGATTTTAATCGCGGGAAAAACGAAAATTTTGGTCCTCCATGGGCTAATAATGGACCAAGTAAACAAAACAAAAAAAGCATATTAGATGATTTTTCCACAGAGTTAACTGAAAAAGCTCGTAAAGGAGAAATCGACCCATTAATCGGAAGAAAAGATATTATAAAGAGAACTACTCAAGTGTTAGCTCGAAGGTTTAAAAATAATATTTGTTTAATTGGGGACCCGGGCGTAGGTAAGACAGCAATCATTGAAGGGTTAGCTAAACATATTGTAGAAGGCAACGTTCCTGAAATGTTAAAGGATTATAAAATTTACTGCTTAGATATGGGAGCTATGTTAGCTGGAACTAAATATCGCGGTGATTTTGAAGAAAGATTAAAACAGATTTTAATTGAAATTGAAAAAATGGATAAAGTTATTGTATATATTGATGAAATTCACAATATTGTTGGGGCTGGGGCTACAGCTGGTGGAACAATGGACGCCTCTAATATTTTAAAACCATTTTTAACAACAGGCAAAATGAAATTTATGGGATGTACAACTTACGATGAATATAAAAAGCATTTTGAAAAAGATAAAGCTCTTTCTCGTAGATTCCAAAAAGTTGAAGTTAGTGAACCAACATCAGAAGAAACAATTGAAATTTTAAAAGGATTAAAACCAGCATATGAAAAATTTCATAACATTAGTTATACAGATGATGCATTAGTAGCAGCAGTTGAGTTATCAGTTAAATATCTTAATGATAGATTTTTACCAGATAAAGCTATTGATGTTATCGATGAAACAGGAGCAAATTGTAAATTAGAAGCTCCAAGTGGAACAATCGCAATTATTACAAAGGAAAAAGTTGAAGAAACAATTGCTTTAATGGTTAAAATACCAGCTCAAAGCGTATCTGTTGATGAGACTGAACAATTAGAAAAATTAGATAGTAAAATAAAATCACAAATATTTGGCCAAGACCATGCAATAGAAATGTTAACTGGTGCAATTAAGAGAAGTAGGGCGGGATTAAACTCAGAAGAGCGTCCTGTCGCGAATGTGCTTTTTATAGGCAAGACTGGGACGGGAAAAACGGAAGTAGCTAAACAATTAGCATTAAATTTAAATATTCCATTAGTTAGATTTGATATGAGTGAATATCAAGAAAAGCATACAGTGGCTAAGTTAGTGGGTTCACCTCCAGGATATGTAGGATATGAAGAAGGTGGACAATTAGTAGACGCTATTAGAAAAAATCCACATAGCGTATTATTACTTGATGAAATTGAAAAAGCTCATCCGGATATCTTCAATATTTTACTTCAAGTTATGGATTACGCAGTATTAACTGATAATCAGGGTAGAAAAGCAGATTTTAAAAATGTAATATTATTAATGACATCAAATTGTGGAGCAAGAGAAGTTGGGAAATCAATGTTAGGATTTGGACAAAAAGTTGTAGAAAATTCTTCAATGGAAAAAGCTGTAGATGGAACATTTGCTCCTGAATTTAGAAATAGACTTGATGAAACTATTACATTTAATGATATTAATATGGATATGGCATTATTAATTGCTAAAAAAGCAGTTGGATTATTAGAACAAAAATTAACGAAAAAAGATGTTAAACTTAAAGTGACAGATAAATGTTATAAATGGCTGGCAGAAAAAGGTTTTTCTGTAAAATATGGTGCAAGAGAAATTTACAGAGTAGTGGACACTGATATTAAAAAGCAATTTGTAGATGCTGTATTATTTGGTGAATTGAAAAACGGCGGGACCGCTACGATAGACATTAAAGATGAAAAAATTATTATTAAATCAAAAGCAAAAGCAAAAAAATAGTGTACAAATTAAAGAGAATGGTATATAATCAATACATACCATTCTTTTTTATTAGGAGGAAATTAATATGTTTTTAATAATTTGGTTAATAGTAATTTTGGCGTTTATTATAATAATGGAAAAGTGGTTTAATAAAAATTCTTATAATAAATTTAGAATTGAAACTATTTCTAGATTTGAACATGAATTTGAATTATTTATGGAAAATAACTTAGATTCATTAATAATGAATAAGATTGATAATTCTGAATCTAAATTTAAGTTCCATATTAAAAATTTTGATTTTAATGTACATCCAATTTTTTGTGAAATTATAAATTTAGCATATGATAAAAAATTAAAAATTGTTGGATTAGTTAATGATCCTGAATGGTCATCATGTATGATAACTTTTATAATATTATAGGGAGAATTATTTATGAAAATAGAAGTAGAAAGACATTGGAATAATACAAATTATTTTGTAATAGTTATGCTAAGAAAATTGCGTTCAGACCTTGCTTTAAGTTTAGTGGAAGACGGTTGTTTTTATGATATAATAGTAAATATAATATTAAAAAATAAAAAAGAATATGAAAAAGAATATAATATGGAAATAACTAACGTAGTATATTTTAGCACAGAAGAAGATGCTAAGAGATTTTTAAATGAAATTTTATTACCCTATATAATGTTAGAAAAGATATCTGAAGAATAAAAAATTAGAAGGTGAAATATTATGGGATTTCCATCGAAACGTAAAATGTCTATAGCAGAAGGATTTATAGTAGCTTTAGACAGTGATACTAATTGGGATGTAATTAGTTGCAATTATATTTTATCTGAAAAATTTATGCGAGAATTTAAAAATAAACTCGATTGGCGTCTTCTTTGTGTGTATCAAAAAATGAGCGAAGATTTTATAAGAGAATTTAAAGATATAATTAGATGGGACTCATTATGTACGCATAAAATATTATCTGAAGATTTTATTGAGGAGCACCTTGATTATGTTAATTGGTATTGGATATCTAGATATCAAATCCTATCTGAGGAATTTATTAGAAAATGGGAAGATAGTATTTATTGGAAAAGGTTAAGTGATAATCAAAACATAGTTTTATCTGAAAAATTTTTGATAGATTATAGCGAAAAAATTGAATTATATAGATTAATTCGATATGATCATTTATCTGAAGAATTTGTAAGACAGGATTTAGAAAATGATAAGAATTTAAAGTGGGGATTAGTTAGTAAATATTGCAACATTTCAGAATCTTTTATAGAAGAATTTCACGAAAAAATTGATTGGATTCAAATTGGAGAAGCACAAATTTTAAGTGAAGAATTTATTGAAAAGTGGAGTAATAAATTAAATTGGAGCTTAATATGTAAATTTCAAAAATTAAGTTGTAATTTTATCGCAAAACATAAAGACAAAGTTAGTTGGTATTATATTAGTAATTATCAAGATTTGAGCACTAAATTTATTTATAAATTTTATAATAAATTAAATTTAAATGTATTATTAAATCGTAATTTAATAACATTAGAAGAGCTTAATAAATTAAATAGGGGATTTAGAATTTAAAATATAATTTATAGAAATTGTTTAGAAATATTATAGGAGAAAATAAATGGAAAATAAAAGAGACTATTATGAAGTTTTAGGTATAAACAAAAATGCGTCAGAGGCCGAAGTCAAGAAAGCATACCGGAAAATGGCAAAGCAATATCATCCAGATGTAAATCCTGGAGATGCCTCAGCTGAGGCTAAGTTTAAAGAAGCAAATGAAGCATATGAAACATTAAGTGACTCTGGAAAAAAGTCTCAATATGACCAATTTGGGCATGCAGGACCTAACCAAGGTGGATTTAATGGGTTTAGACATGATGATATCTTTGAATCCTTTTTTGGTGGTGGAAATAGAAATGGGATTCAAAGAGGAGCTAATTTAAAATACGTAATGGAAATTAATTTTAAAGATGCGGCATTTGGACTCGAAAATGATATTATAATAGAAAGAATGGAACCTTGTAATACTTGTCAAGGTACGGGTTCAAAACCTGGAGCAAGCTTAAATAATTGTAAGCACTGTAATGGATCAGGGCAAGTACAACAAAAACAAAATACTCCGTTTGGACAATTTTCTAGTATAAAGCCTTGTGACGTATGTCGAGGTAAAGGTAAAATAGTAATTGAGCCTTGTGAAACATGTAAAGGAAACACAAAAATTAAAAAAGATGTAAAAATTAAAATAAAAATACCAGCTGGAATCGATGATGGGCAAACTATTTCTCTAAAAGGAGAAGGAGAACCCAATATGAAGGGTGAACACCCTGGAGATTTATTTATTAATGTTAAAATTAGACCACATATTATTTTTCAAAGACAGGGTAGTGATGTAATTTGTGAAATCCCTATTACGTTTATTCAAGCAACACTCGGCGTGGAATTAGATGTTCCAACAATTGATGGAAAAGTTAGATACACTGTGCCAGAAGGAACACAAACAGGAACAATATTTAGATTAAAGGGGAAAGGAATTCCATTTTTACAAAGTGCTGGTCGAGGAGATCAATATGTAAAAATATTAGTGGAAATTCCCAAGCAGTTAAGTGATGAACAAAAAGAAATATTAAGACAATTTGATAAAATTAGCGGAGATGAATTTTATGAAAAGAAAAAATCTTTTTTAGATAAAGTAAAAAATATATTAAGAATGTAGTGTACAAATTTAAAAATACATGATACAATTAAAATAAAAATATCGTTTGAGGTTAAAAGATGGAAGATATTATTAAAATTTTACAAGAAGAATTTAATAGAATTGCTGAATTAGCTTTTAAAAACAATATTAATTTGCATCAAGTATCGGTAGAAGAAATGTGGAAAAGGGCTTGGGAAAATGCATTTATAAATTATATTGAAATAAAAGATGATATTTTGCAAGAAATAGAAGAAGAAAAAGTAGAAACTCATAATTGTAGATGGCCTGAAAGTTCTAAAACTGCAATTGAGTATAAAGATAATATGGAATATTTATTAAATAGCTTTGATCCATATGATTTAGAGCTTCCAAAAACAAAAAAAGAAATTTGTAAAGTATGTCAAATAAAGCTTTGCAATTTAGGAGATTATAAAAATTGGCTTAAAAAATATCATAATGATTTTTATTATAAATTTATTATTGACTTTCCAGAATTTGGAAGTAGAAACGATTAGAGGAGAATAATTAAATGAAAACAAAAATAAGCACCAATCCTAACCCAAGTAAATTTACACAATCTATGAAAAATATACCATATTCTAATACAGCAGCACTGTGCGATATCATTGATAATTCATTAGATGCAAATGCTACAAAAGTACACATATTTATTACGCAAAAAAATCAATTATTTAATATTAAAGTAATTGACAATGGAATTGGGATGGATTTTAAAACGCTTGGTCAGTCTTTAATATTTGGTTCTGATACTTATAAAGATGGAAGCCAATTAGGACGTTTTGGTATGGGCTTAAGCACTGCAATTCATCATTTATGTCAAAAAGCAACAGTAATGTCAAAAAAAGATTCAATTGTTAATGCTGCAATTTGGGATTTTGATCATATTGTAAAGAATAATATTAATGAATGTGAAATTGGACAAGCGGATAGTAAAGAATTGACAGAATTTAATAAATATATTAAATTTAACTCTGGAACTATTATTACATTTGACAAATGTAGTGGAGTAAAACATAAAACTATTCCAGCCTTTTGTAAAGCTTTAAGAAGTGAAATATCAAGGAAATTTAGAGATAAAACTAAAAGTGGAATTGAAATTTACGTTAACAGAGAAATTTGTCCAATTATTGACCCATTATGTTTAGATAAAAGTGAAATAGAACACGATTTTGTTTTACAATATAATGATAGTGAAATTAAAGTTAAAATTGTTTCATTGCCTAAAAATCTCAAAGGATCCATTGGTGACAAAATTAATAATTTAAATTCTGAGGCTCAGGGATTTTATGTTATGAGAAATGGAAGAGAAATAGCTGAGGCTGTAGATTTAGGTATATATTCTAAAAAAGATTCATTGAATCGGTTTAGAGCTCAACTTGACTTTGAAGGAAATACTAATATAGATGATTTGATTGGATTAAATTTTACAAAAAATGGAGTAGATTTAAATGAAGATTTAAAGAATTATTTAAGTGAAGCTATAACTCCATTATTAGAAGAATTAGAAAAAAAATATAATGCTCATAACAATAATGAAGGTGAAAATTTTGATTATTCGGAAATTGAAAAAATAATTCAAAATTGTTCTCTTGAATTAGATTTTAATATTTCTAAAAATAAAAGAAATAAAAATACCACTGATAATGAAAATACAAGACAGAAATCAGATAAATTAGATAATCCTTTAAAGAAATCTAATTCACCACAAAATCAAAATGGAACCCAACAAGGGAAAAACAACTCATTAAGAGTTAAAATTAAAAACGCCGCTATTGATGGAGATGTTATTTATAATTATGTCATAGAAAATAACGAATTAATCATTACATTTAATACTAACCATGATTTTTATACAATGTTAATTAAAGATAAAAAGATAACAAATAAAATAATTTTAAATGTTTTCGCTGAAATATCTGCACAAATTAAAGTATTAAACGAAGTAGAATTAGAAAACGAACAAATATTATTAGCAAATGCTTTTAATAGAAGCAATACTTTGTATTCTGAAAGCTTAACAATATTATTAAATTCTATAAAAAAATAATCTATTTACAAAGTTATGAAAATGGTATATAATTACAATATACCATTTTTTTATGGAGGAATGAGCAATGGAAATAATAATTAAACCTTGTAAACTTGATAAAAATATTTATAAATTATCTGTTGAAAATTATGATTATGAAATTTCTTCCGGATGGGTTAAAAATTTTATATTCGATGGTTCATTACATAAATATAAAGAATTTTTAAAGAAAACTAATTGTTTAAATATAGTGGAAAAATTCACATTTGATTTTCCTTCTGCACTTAAATTTAATAATATTGTTGATGCGCAGCTTGCAATTGATATCTTAAACTCTATTACAATATTAAAAGCTTTAACTTAAAAAATTATTTACATTTAAAAAAATACATGATATAATAAATTATAGATATTAAAAAGGAGAATGATTAATATGAAAAAAGAAGATAAGGCCGCCCTAAAAAGATATATAGATGATTATTTAGAAAGATTTTTAACTATTCCATTAGATATTTATGCCGCAATTATAAGAAACTTTTCCACAGATTATGATTTGAAAGAATTAACTTTAAAGTTAAATCTTAGATCAGTAGTTGTTAATAACTTGGATCAAATTGTAGAAGACAATAATATTGATTTATTCGTTGATACATTAACTGAAAATAATCATCCAGATTTAGGTTATTTTTGGAATCTTTTATCGAAATCATATGCATGTTTTACACAGCCTGTTATTGAAAAATATATTGATAATTGGGATTGGAATGTAATATCTTCTTTAAATCCAAGTGACGACTTTGTTAATAATAATTTAATTAATATTAATTGGGGATTTGTTGAATGTACTGAAAAAACATTACCATTTTTTCAAAAATATGAAGATAAAATTAAATTTGATAAAGTTGATTGGGGAACACTTGATTGGGAAGTTATTGAAAAATATATTCATAAAATTAAAGATATTAAATTTAAAACAAAAATTGATGAAAAAGGTTTAACATATGGTGCGTGTGCTAATGATTTTATTGAAAAATATAAAGAATTTGTTCCAACATTAACTTATATGGAAGTTCTTAGTCGTAGTATGGATAATGTACCTACAAATTGGGAAGAAGCATCTGCGTATTTTCAATTAGATGAAGAATTTATTGACGATATGTCACATCGTGTAAATTGGGAAATAATATCAGAATGCCAAAATATGTCATTAGACTTAATGTTAAAATATAGTGATAAAATAAATATTAAGGCTTTAGAAAAGAATGTTAAAATTTCTCAAGAAATCAAGAATGAATTTTTAATTCAAAAATCTCAAAATGAAGATGCAGAACAATTAGAAGAGGATGTAGAAGAAGATGCTGAAGAAATAGAAATGAATGAAGAAATAGAAGATACTGAAGAAAATGATGAAGAAAATGATGAAGAATGTTTAATTGAAGATGATGGCACGCCAGTTGAAAATATAAATTTTGTTTTTACTGATGAAAAATCTGAAAAAGAAATAAGCTATAATTTTAATTTTGCAAATAAAGATTATAGCAAAATAGAAGATGTTTCAAAATTATTAGAAGCAATTCAATTAACATATGGTTCAATGAAAGAATTAGAACATAAACATAAACAAGGTATAGTAAATATTAAATTTATGGTTAAAAATGTTGATATAAAAGTTTTAGAAGAAGAAATTAATGAATTTTTAGAAGAGCGAGATTGGAAGAAATAAAAATGAAAATTAGAATTGACATTTGGGATCCAGAGGAAAATACTTATTCTCTTACACTTGGAATCGATAATTGTATATTCGCAAGTTGGTATAAACGTATCGCACAAAAATTAAATATTGACGTTGAACTTTATATACACATTTTAGAAAAATGTGGAGCTATTAAAACAATGAATGATCAATATATTTTTATAAATAAAAAAGATGCTAAAAAAGCTAAAAAAGAATTAGAACCATATTTAATTATGTTTAAATTAACAACGTAAAATATTTACATTTGGTCTAATTTATGTTATAATCAGACTATAAACATTTGAAGGAGAAAAAATATGGAAATAAAAGAATTTGTATTTAGAAATTTTGAAAAATATATGCCGACTGAAGAAGAAAAAGAAATTATGAAAAAAATATTAGAAAGTAATAAAGAGGAAAACGAGGAGAAGAAATGAGTAAACAAATTTTATCATATGTAGCCGCAAGTTATCCTATATTATGGGTTGATACAATTGAATATCAAAGAGCGATTGAAAATTTATCTAGTGTTGTGAGTAAAATTAATCATGAATCATATCAATGGGATATTCAAAATGGAATTAAAAATCTTCAAAACAATACAGTTCAAAAGGGGAATGGAGATCCTGTTGAACCTAATAATAATGGGGAGTGGATTGCAGATATGAATCCTGTCAATGGTCCAGTTTTGGGTCCTTTTAAAACTAGGTCTGAAGCATTAGATGAAGAAATTAAATGGTTAGAACAAAATATTTTTTAAAAGAGGATAAGTTAATGAGTTTTGAAATTGTTAATATGGGTGATCATTCACGTTTTAGAAATATAAAAACTGGTTCAGAAACAGTTTATTGTTTATTTTTATATAAATTTGCTAGTGACTGGCAAATAGCAGAATATTTAAGTATAAGTACAATTGAATATCAAAATATTTTATGTCAAAATGGTGGAATTTTAGATTCACTTCTAAATGAAGTGTTTTTTAATAGTTTGGAAGATATACAAAATGCAATAAGTTCTTTAGAACCTTATTTAATAATGGCAAAATTAAATAAATAATATAAAAATGGGGGAATTATGAAAAAATTATATATTAAAGTGCATAAATTTGAAGACGCAACTCACATATGTTGTATAAAAAGTAATTTTAAAAAAATATATAAAATTAATGAACCATTTGAAGCAGATGTTGAAATATTTTATTCTAATAAATTTCTTCTTAAAAAAGTTAAATTGAAAAAGGAAACATGACATGGAAAAGAAAAAATATTATAGCGATGGCAAAATAAGTTCAAAATTTTATTATAAAAATAATCAATATCATAGAGAAAATGGACCTGCTAAAATTCATTATTATACAAATGGACAAATAGAATATGAAGAATATTATATAGAAGGTAAAAGACATAGAGAAAATGATTATGCGCTAATACATTATTATGAAAATGGAAAAATACAAAGAAAAGAATATTATTTAAATGGAAAATGGCATTATAAAAATGGACCCTCATTAATAAATTATTATAAAAATGGAAAAATTGAATATGAACATTATCGTATAGATAATAAATGGCACAGAGAAGATGGCCCCGCTAGAATATGGTATCTTTTGAATGGACAAATAGATATTGAACATTATTATATCAATGATGAAAAAATTGAAGATGAATTTAAAATAATGGTTATGGAAGGATTAAGAATGAAATAAAAAATGTTTACTTTTATTTTATGATATGTTATAATTCTAATATGAAAGAATGTTAGGAGAAAAAATGAAAACAGGAATTGAAAGAACTTATTTTGAAAACGGACAAATATGGACTGAAGAATATTTTTTAAATGGGAAACTTCATCGCCTAAATGGTCCAGCTTGGATAGAGTATCGAGAAAATGAAAAAATATATGGTGAAGAATATTGCATAAATGGTGAACTTCATAGAGAAGATGGACCAGCACAATTATCGTATTATGAAAACGGAAAAATAAGAGAAGAAATTTATTATAAAAATGATGAGCCTCATAGAGAAGATGGCCCCGCTGCAATATATTATGATGAAGATGGAGAATCATATAGTGAAGAATATTATATAGATGGGGAATATATAACTGATGAATTTAAAATAATGGTAATAAATGGTTTAGGAATAAAATAATTAAACAAATAAAAGGGGATATTAAAAATGATAACATTGATTTTAATTAGCAAACTAATATATTGGGCGAGTGTATATTGCCAATATAAACATAAACAAGAGGAATATACAGAAATAAATAATTTTGGTAAAAAGCATTATTCTCCAAATATGCATGATTTACTATCTGTTATTTTTCCAATTGTAAATACATTATTGTTTATTTCTTGGATAGGAATGATTTTAGCAGGAAGAAAATTAGATGTATTTATGTTTTTTTCTAAAATAGATCATTATACAAATAAATTTTTATATAAATTTAGCAGATTTAAAATAAATTATGATAAATTTTTTGGATTAAAAGAAGAGGATTAAAATGAATTTATTTTGCTTATTTCTTTACTTTAGTACAATAGGAATTTTTATTTACATAGGAATTATAATTGGTGTGCTATTAGCTTTAAGATTTATATTAAATGATGGAGGACAATTAGATGATTAATAAAAAAATTATATCTCTAATATTAATTGGATTTATATTATTAGGTGGAACAATTGGATTATTCGCTGCAACGAAATCAAATATATGGATTAATTCAATTAATAAAAATGACGTAATAGAACAAGTATCATATCCAATATATGTTAATGAACAAAAGATAAATATGATGGATAATGGTAAAGAACAGCCTGTATTATCTTATAATGGAAGGACTTATGTTCCGCTAAGGAAAATAGCAGAAATTGTTGGAGCTGAAAGCAATAGTATGTGGGATGCAAGAGATAGCAGTAATCCGCATATTGATATAGTAAAAAGTTTACCCGAAGATTATATTCAAATAAATACGTTTTACAATGGAGCGTATGTTAAATATTCTATTCAAACTAATCAAGAAATATCTAATAAAGCAATAGAAATTACACAAAATTCTAAATCTAAAGAAAATAAAGCTTGGGATATTTATAAATTTGTAATGGGTAAGTTATGGTATGATTATGCTCTAATTGATGATAATGGAAATGGAACTAATGTTGGAGCGATCTTTGCTTATAATAATAATCGTGGAATTTGTTATGACTACGCTTGTTTATATACTGTAATGGCTAAAGCTGCAGGATTAAATGTAAGATTAGTGACTGGGTTTGTGCCGGTTCCAAATACAGATGGTGGATTTACTTTATCTGGACATGCTTGGAATGAAGTTATGGGAACAGATGGTAGATGGATTCCTGTTGATGCTACATTTGGAGATACAGCTGAGTCAGATGTTGAAGGTTGGGATTTTGAAGAATATGATATGGAAAAAATGAATCCTGAAGCCAATGTTGCTTATCAAAGATATACTACAGCTTTAGCAGTAGAATATATAAGCTATTAAATGGGAGAAAAATATGGACACAAAGAAATTAGCTCTGCAATTAGCAGAAGAAAAATATGGAAAATTAAATTATAAAGGAAACACTGTAAAACCAAGACCAATTAATCCTCAAAATGGAGATTGTTATTATAATGAACGTCTTCCACTTTTAGAAATATATGTTGAAGGAAGATGGGTCGGATTAAAAATAACTATTGCAACTTTTATTTTATAATTATATAGGAGACTAAAATGAAACATATTGAATTGAAAGAAAAAATAAGTAAAATGCACGAAGAAATTTTAAAAATGAAAAATGAATTAAAAAAAGTATGCCCACACGAAAAAATAAAAGAATTAAAGTATCAACCAGACGAATGGGAATCTTCTAATTGGCATATACATACATATAAATGCACTTTTTGTGATATGAAAGTAGAAGAACATGAAGAAGAATATACTATATTTAAAAAATTACACAAAAAGGGGAAAATTTAAATGTGGATATTATGGTCATTAATTTTCTTACTTGCTTTTTATCTTATAAACAATACATTTTTTGATTATTCAAAAATAGAAAGAAATTATAAATTAAAAAGAGTTAAGCGTAAAATGAAATTTAAAAAAATAAAAGGAAATAATTATGATGAATAATGATCATACTTTAAAATATATATCAAAAGATAAATTATATCAAATGGAAAATGAAATTAAAAAACTAAGAGAAGCGGTTGAAATATTGCTCGATATAGTAAAAACTGATAGACCAAATTCAAAAATGGAAAATTTTGAAAAATTAATTAGGAATAAAGAAAATGATTAATTTTAAATTTATGACTAAAATAATTTTTAAAAATGAAGACACTAGAAGTGGCATAGAAGATGATTATGAATGGCAATATATATTTATTAAAATTAATAATTATAAGCTAATAGATTGGTTTACGGACTCAGGAGAATGGTTCTGTTATATTAGATTATTTAAAACCATTTACAGATTTAGTAGTGCTGGATATATTAAAAATAAAATTCTTTAGAGATATATTATTTATATCTCTTTTTTTGAAGAAAAGTGTTTACAATATGATTAAAATTGATTATAATTATTATATGAGATAAGATTTGTTGAAGGAATGGTGAAAATGGATATAATAAATTTAATAGACCATTCAATATTAAGACCGGAAACAACAGTTATAGAATTAAGAAATGAAATTGAAAAAATATATGATTTAAACTTAGCATCAATATGTGTAAAACCATGTCACGTTATTAATACAAGAATATTATTACAGGATATATATAAAAAAAATACTCCAATTTGTACCGTCATAGGATTTCCACATGGAAGCCAAACAACAGAGACAAAATGCTTTGAAATTAATAATGCACTTATAAATGGAGTAAGTGAACTTGATATAGTAATGAATGTTGGAAATTTTAAAGAAAGTGGTATAAATTATCTTAATAAAGAATTTAATTCTATTTTGAAAATAACAAATGGTCATATTATTAAAGTAATTTTAGAAACTTCTTTATTAACTAATGAAGAGATAGCAAAAGCAAGTTCATATTTAAGTAATCTTAAGGTTGATTATATTAAAACATCAACAGGATTTAATGGAGAAGGGGCTAACGAAGAAGTTATAAAGATAATTAAAAACTCTATCAATAGTGACACCAAAATAAAAGCTTCTGGTGGCATCAGGGATTATGCTACAACAAAGAAATTTATAGAATTAGGATGTAGTAGAATAGGAACTAGTAATACAATTAAAATTATTGAGGAATATAAAAATAATTAATTTTTTGGAGATAAAA
>Ga0209777_10005042_pt1 | contig 15383 bp, 7 predicted proteins | sample FrelakmetHBP12HB_FD_187147 | JGI IMG/M metagenome (GOLD analysis project Ga0209777, IMG submission 187147) | Freshwater lake sediment microbial communities from the University of Notre Dame, USA, for methane emissions studies -HBP12 HB (SPAdes)... | ecosystem: Environmental > Aquatic >... | reverse complement strand
CCACAGCCGTTTGGGATTCGAAAAACTCGGCTCGTTGATCAGGTCCCAGCTCAAGTGCGGCACGCCCGCGAACCGCCGGACGATGGAGAGCATGTAGTTTTGTTCGGCGCGAATCGCGAGGGGGTCGGTGTAAGGATTTGTGCCCGGGCCGGTGAGGAGTGATTCCTCGCCGGGATGGCGCATCACCGTCTGCGGATCGAAGGCGCAGAAAGTGAAGTTGACGTGGATGTGATGACGCGCCGCCGAAAGGAGAAACGCCTCCAGGCTGCGCAAAAAGCGCTCCTTCACCTGGCCTGTGTCGTGGTCAAAGATTTCCAGGTGGTCATTCCACACGCCGGTGCGGATGAAGCTGACGCCGTGCTGCTCCATCTCGGCGAAGTCGCGCTCCCACACCCACGCGTTGCCCGCGCCATGAAACCCCCAACCGTAGCGCTCCGTGGTGAAGTAGTTCGTGCCGAAAGGGAAAAAAGGAATGCCGTCTCTTGTCAGGAAATCGCCCTTCACACCGTACTGGGGTCCGGAGTGCAGCAGTCCGCCAGCTGACGGATCGCGGACCCAAAAGCCGGTTTGATAGAACTCCCGCGGCTGGCCCGAGTCTTCATAGGTGCCACGAACTTCGTAGAAGCCCGGCGCCAGCGTTTTCTGGTCCTCAAAAGCGACCGGCTCCGTTACGGCTTCACCCGCGCAGCTCACCTGGCGCGTAGCGATGAGCCGTTCACCCGCCCGCAGCTCGATGCGCACCCTTCCCGATTGCTCCTGCCCCAGGCGCTGCCTGCGCACATTATTCAATCGGACGACGAGCTGGGGAAACTCGCCTTCGAGCACCGTGGCATTTTGCATTTCGACTCGAAAGGCCGTCGCTCCCTGGCGTGCGTAGTCCGCGGCCTGGCGCACTACGGCGAGAGCCCCCGGCGACGTCCAGTATCCGGGCTCGGGTTCAAAGCCGAGCATGACCACGCGCGCGCCCAACATCGCCTTCGATCCCCATTCCAGGCTTGTGAAATCTGTGGCGACGACAGGCGCGGCCAGGCGCTCGCCGGCGGAGTCCATGAGATATCCCAACCCGTAGCTCACACCCTCGATCACAAAGACGCGCTTCGCCTGTACGTCGCCGCCGCTGAACGTTCCGTCCTTCCACGTGAAGGTGAGCCGAACGTCCGTCAACTGACGGATCGGTCCGGCCTGCAGAGGCGCTTCATAGGTGTGCTCGACGCCGATCAGCCGCGAGTAGGCTGTCTCAGGCGGGTCTGCTACGTACCCATTCCCTCCCTTGTGCACCGGGATGGTGAGAGGCCGGCCCCCTAAGATAAGCAGATTCCCACCGGCTTGAAGATACTTTAGCACCGCAGCCCAGGCATCGGCCGGAACGGCGGAGCCGTAAGGGAGAACCAACAATTCAACATCAGGGAGGGTCCCGGGCTTGTTCAACTCCTCGAGATTTACGAACTCAGGCTGTAGCCCGTCAAATGCCCTCTCGATGGCTTCCCGTGGGACGGGCTGGCTTTCCAAGGTCGGGAATCCCTCTTGCCAAAACACCACAACCTTCCCGTGTGCCTGACTCATCGAGATGCCTAGCATTAAAATGAATGCTGCGATTGTGCGCATGTTCGCTCTCCTCCAGAAACTACCAGACCACCAAGACACCACGCGAGTCTCTTAAATAACGAACGAGTTGGCAGTCTGTCTAGAGATTTCTTGATTGCCGAGTGGTGCGGTACGTGGCGGAAGTGTGCGGGCTTGTCGGAAGGTGCGAATTCTTCACTTCGCGTCTCGGACAACTTTCCCGAAGCCAGGTAAGCAATTCTGTAATACTCGGTATAAATGTCCGATACAAGTAACATTTTTCTTGACAAAGCTCATTTGAAACGATTAGCTTCTCTTCGTTTAGTAAGTATTGGCGGAGGATGAGGCTGGGGGCGTCCGCCCAAGCATTATTCTCCGAGGGTAGTCCTTTTAGCATCTCTAGGCCCCGCAATACCTCGCCTCTTTGAAGCTGCAAGTATGCCCTCGCAAGCGTCGGGAATCTAACGGAGGTGCTTTCCATGCAGAGCATGAGCAGGAGCGGGAGCCACACCCGTTTGCGATTTGGGAGTGGGCACGGGCTATGGGGTTTCCTCGCATTTATGTGTTTTCTTATGTTCGTTTCCACTTCGGCCTGGGCGCAGGTCACGTCCGGATCGTTGACGGGCGTGGTCTCGGACCCCACGGGAGCAGTCATTCCCGGCGCCACGGTCGTCGTGACAGACGCCGACAAGGGGTACCCCTATCCCACCACGACGGATGCCGTGGGGCGGTACCTCGTCACCAACCTTCTCCCCAGCACTTACAACATTTCTGTGGAGGCGAAGGGATTCAAGACCTACAAACAGACGGGCATTGTTGTCGCCGTGAGCGGGAGAGTCGCGGTTGACGTCCACTTGGTCCTGGGCGCCACAGCTCAGGCGGTGGAGGTGGTCGGCGCCGCGCCGATCCTCTCCACTCAAGATGCCGTGACGGGCCAGGAAGTGGACCGGACGCTGATTAACAATCTTCCTCTCGTGGATCGCAGTGTCCTGGACCTGGCGTTCCTGGCTCCGGGCGTGACCCAGGTGCCGGGCTCCTCGTATGGTAGGGGCACGGGCATCAACTTCGTGTCCAACGGCGGGCGCAACGACACTTCGGAAGTCCTAGTGGACGGCATTGCAGCGACCAGCTACGAGCCGAACACGGGCATCAATACGCCCCTCTTCACGCCCAATGTGGACGCCGTGCAAGAATTCAAAATCATGCAGAACAACTACACGGCGGAAGAAGGCTTTTCGGGCAACACTTACATCAACCTGGTCATGCGTTCAGGAACCAACGGTCTGCACGGCAGCGTTTACGAATTCCTGCGCAACAAAGACCTGGACGCTAACAACTGGTTCAGCAACGCGTCCGGGGGTAAGCTTCCCTCCATGCGGCGCAACCAGTTTGGGGGCAGCGTCGGCGGACCCATCAGGAAGGACAAGACCTTCTTTTTCTTTGATTATGACGGTGTCCGCGAAGCATCCGGCACCACGCACAGCGCAGGTGTTCCCGACACGCTGGAAAGGGCAGGCGACTTCGGCGAAGTCTGCATCCGGGCAGGCGGGACTTTTGACGAGAATGGAATTTGCAGCACTGCCGCCTCTCAAGGGGACGGCCAGATCTGGGACCCCTATTCCGGGGATTACGAGGCCGGAACCGGACGCGTCTTGCACGTGCCCATTCCATTTAACAACCTCGCGACCTACATGAGTAACTCAAGCATTACGGATGCATCAGACCCACGCTTCTACATAAATCAGAATATGTCGAAACTTCCGGCCGCTTATCAGTTGCCGCAGGTAGCGGGCAACCTGATTGACCCGGTGGCCTACAAGATGATGCAGTACTATCCCATGCCCAACGTGGGCACGCAGGGCCCGGGCGGCTTTGGCAACCCTTACAACAACTGGACTGGCTCAGGGGCTAACACCGACGGCAGCAACCAGTTCGACGCGCGAATCGACCAACGCTTCACCGACAAGACGGCCTTCAACGCCCGCTACTCCATGTCGTGGGGCACCTACCACGGCTGGAACTGCTTTGGGAACGCGCTGGATCCGTGCACACAAGGGCCGGGGCTCAGTGGTTCACGATCGGTGGCTTTAAACCTGAACCACACCTTTAGCCCCAACACCCTTCTGAATGTGGCGGCGGGCTTCACCCGCGGCCTTTCCGATACCAAGGGAGTCTACCAGGACTTTCCCAAATTCAACCCCCTCACCACCCTGGGCCTTCCCTCTTACCTCGGTACCGATAATGGCCCCATCGCTGCGCCGAACATCTACATGTACGGGGGATACTCAAGCGCGAACGGTTCTGAAAGTGTTGGCCCGCAGCCCTGGTCGATCTATAAGAATGGCAACCAGGTCTATCACTTTCTTTCCACCCTCACTCACATGAAGGGACATCACGAGCTGAAGTTCGGCGGCGAGTGGCGCGTACAGCAGATGAACTGGTTCCAAGACGGGGTTCCTGGAGGGCTGTACATCTACGACCAATACGGAACCTCTCAGTTTCCCTATTGGAGCGGCGGCGATGCCTTAGCCAATTTCCTCACGGGTGTGCCAAACCCCAACGAGTGGGGCGAGTACGAGATCTCTCCCCATTTCAGCACTCAGAATTACCGCTGGGGCGGGTTCATTCAGGACAACTGGCGCGCCACCGATAAGCTCACGGTGAACGCCGGCCTGCGCTACGACCTGGAGATACCGCGCACCGAGCGGTACAACCGCATGTCTTACATTGACCCAACGATCTCCAATGGCATCCATCCGGCGCCCGTCGACCCGGCGAGCTGGCCTTCGATACTCGGTCCCGTCCCCAACGTGACCAACCCGGTCGGCGGACTGGTTTTCGCGAGCAGTTCGCATCGTCACATCGTGGATACCGCCGTCAGGGACATCGGGCCGCGTCTGGGCATTTCCTACCGGATCACCAACAACCTCGTCTTCCGTAGCGGCTACGGCCTGTTCTATAACCCCACCCAGTGGGGGACCACAGGCGCCGGGCCGGTTGGTAACGAAGGCTTCGAGCCCACTACTGGATGGGTCACAACATACAACAGTAACGGCGCAACACCCTGGTCGCGCCTCAGTGATCCCGAGCCTCTGGGGCCGGGCCAGACAAGCAACTTGTTACCGGTCAACGGGTCCTCCCTCGGCGTCCAGACGAATTTGGGTGCGGGCATTAACGAACCCTTCCTCAGCTCGAATGTTCCGCCCTATAGCCAGACCTGGAGCGCGGGTTTCCAGTACCAACTGGGTCGTGATTGGATGATCGAAGCCAACTACCTCGGCACCAAGGGCACGCACCTCTACTATCACGGGGCCGGTACGAGGAATTACTTGGGGCCTTGGGTCGAGAAGGAAGCCACCGACCCGGCCCTCCGAGAGGCGCTTGGTACGATGGTTACCAATCCCTACTACGGCATCATCAACACGCCCGGGTGCGGGATCTGCGGCACGCAGATTGCGGCGGGCAATTTGCTGGTGCGGTACCCGCAGTTCACCGGGTTCGCTACACCCAATCCACCCTGGGCGAACTCCATCTACAACGCCCTCCAAATAACGGCTCAAAAGCGCTTGTCGACCGGGCTTTCAATGCTCGTGACCTACACCAATTCCAAGTCCATTGACGACGCTTCGGTCTCTACCAGCACGGAATGGATCGGTGGGTTTGGCGCTACGAGAGACCCCAACAACCTCAAGGAGGAGCGCTCGCTCTCCGAATGGGACATTCCACAAACGTTCCAAGTCAGCTACGTCTGGCAGCTCCCCTTCGGAAAAGGCAAGGCGTGGGGCACGAGCTGGAATGCCATCCTGAACGGCATCCTGGGCGGCTGGCAGACCAGTGGCATGTGGCGGTTCGACAGTGGGCAGCCGATTTCTCTCGGTGCTACAGGCCAAACGGCCCCGTGGGGTTACGGCGCTGGGAATCCCAACCAAAATGGCCGCTTGATTGTCAACGACAAGGGCAGATGGTTCTGCCATGATGTGGGATGTGGCTACTTTAACAACGCTGCTCAGGTGCTCTCCCATCCTCCCGGCTGGACCATCGGCAATGCTTCACGCATGGAACCCAACACGCGCCTGCCGGGAACCAAGAACGCAACGCTTTCTGTGTTCAAGGAATTCAACCTGAGCAGGATGCGCGAAGGCTCCAAGTTGGAGTTCCGTTGGGAAGCCTTCAATGCCCTCAACCATCCCCAATTTGGCGGCATTGATACCACCTTCGGCGGCGGCAACTTTGGGGCAGTCCAAAGCCAAGTCAATTCACCTCGGGAGATGCAGATGGCTCTCAAGCTCTATTTCTGAATCCTTCCGGGTGAAATTCTCAAGGGAGGGGCCTCTCGCCCCTCCCTTTTTTGTTAGGCAAAAGAGAACTTTCGATTGGCGATGGCCGTTGGGCGATCCGGCGAGACCCGTTCTGCGGTTGACGCTCCGGCGGGGGAGAAGCTAATATACTAGTTGACAGACTGGTTGGATGGACCTATGAGTTCCGTCGGTTCGTTTCAAGCCAAGACCCACCTCGCCGAGCTATTGGATCGCGTGGCCAAGGGGGAGACCATCGAAATCACCAGGCGCGGTATACCCGTTGCCAAGCTGGTGCCGGCCAGGGCCGCCGACCACGACAGCTTGAAGAGGATCGCCCGGGAGATTCGCGAACTCCGCAAGGGCAATCGCCTGCGAGGCCTCCGCATCCGTGACCTCATCGACGAGGGCCGGCGCTTATGAGTTCCCGGGAGGCACTGCGGACCTTCGTCCTGGATGCTTCGCTGGCCGTGGCCTGGTGCTTCGAGGATGAAACCACCAATTATACCGAAGGTGTGTTCGATAGGCTGACGGAAGGAGCCGAGGCCCTGGTGCCTCCCCTCTGGCCCTACGAGGTGGCCAACAGCCTGGCCGTTGCGGAGCGCCGCAAGCGGACAACTTCCGCCAAAGTCGCCGGCTTCCTCGTCCGCCTGGCGAAACTTCCCATTTCCCTTGACTCGGTCGCTGGCACTCAGTTTGGCCGGGCTTTCGGTGAGGTTCTGTCGTTGGCCCGTCAATACCGGCTCTCGGCATACGACGCCGCCTACCTGGAACTGGCGTGGCGTCTGGGCCTGCCGCTCGCAAGCCTCGACCAGGGTCTGAAAACGGCTGCGAAAGCAGCGGGCGTTGAGTTGATGGTATGACTCCTCGAAAGCCGTCGTAGCTATGGCATCCCGCAAGAACATCCTTGTTGTCCTCTTCAACCTGCTTCTTTCATCGTCAGCGCTTTTAGGTCAGAACGCGCAGGTGCCGCGCAGCATACTCCAGCAGGCCGCCTCATCCTTCCAAGAGGGCAAGGTCAGCGAAGCCGAACAGGCCCTGCGTGCCGCCCTGAAGCAAGCTCCACGCGATCCCGCCGCCTTGGACATGCTGGGCGTGGTTCTGGATGCTCAGAGACGTTTCGAGGAGGCTGAGGCCGCTTATAAGCAGGCCCTGGCGCTGGCGCCCGGCTCCCCGGCGCTGCTGAACAACCTCGGGAACCATTACTTGGCGCAGGGCAAGGCCGGCGAAGCCCGCGCAGCCTACCTGAAGGTGGTGGCCGCCGAGCCGCGCCATCCCAACGCCAACTTGCAATTGGCTCAGCTCTCGGTAGCTTCGAAGCAGGGCGCTGCCGCGCTCAAATATCTCGGCCAGTTACCGGCGGAAGAGCGAGCGTCGCCACCTGTGGCCATTCTGCGCGCGCGAGCGCTGAAATTGGCCGGTCAGGGCAAGGCGGCCGAGAATCTCCTCGCCGAAGTCGAGCAGGGTGCCGGCAACGATCCGCGCATTGCCTTTTCCATCGGGATGGCCTTTGTGGAATGGCAGCGCTATGACGACGCCGAGAAGGCATTTGCTCGCGCCCTGGACGCGGACCCCACCAATTTCGACATTCTCTATAACCTGGGTCTTGCGGCGCAGCACGCCGGCCACTTGGATCGCGCCCTGGAGGTGTATCGAATTGCCCTTCGGCAGCGGCCCAATGATGCCGATTGCCTCTTCAACCTGGCGAGCATTTACACGCATAACGGGCACTCGGACGAGGCGATCGTGCCGCTGATGCAAGCCCACAACGCGGCCCCCGAGCGCGCGGATATTCTTCTGGCGCTGGCGCAGACCAGCCAGGACATCGGCTTTTACGCCGACGCGGTCACCGCCATCAACCAGTATCTGAAATTGAAACCCCAGGATGACGTGGCCCGCCGCGAGCGCGGCTTCTGCTTGATTCGCTCGACGAGCCTGGATCAGGGCCTTGAGGACCTGCACTGGTACGTGCAGAAACACCCCAAGGACGCGCGAGGGCTTTATGAGCTGGGCATCGCGGAGACGGTGCGCGAGCAGGAGAAGGCTTTGCAACATTTCTCGGCGGCGGTGGCGGTCGATCCCAGATTCAATGCGGCACGCTACGCCCGCGCCGTTCTCTATTACCAGTTTGGCCGGACGGAGGACTCGATCGCGGATCTTAAGAGAGTGCTCGAGACAGCCCCTAAGGACTTCAGCTCCCTGGACGCGCTTAGCCAGGACTACTTGCGCTTGGGAAAGCTACAGGAGGCTGCCGAAGTTCTGTCGCAGGCTTACAAGCTTGCGCCCAAAGATCCCAGAGTCCTGACTCATTACAGTCGCGTCTTGTTCCGCCTGGATCGTAAGCAAGAAGCGGAGAAAGTCATGGCCGACTTCCGAGCCCTGGGGGCGGAGGAGGTGACCCGACGGCCTTACGGCGGGTTGTTTGAATACCTCAGCCTCCCACCGGAGCAGCAGCTCGCCAAGTATATGGACAACCTCCGGAGGACCATCACCACCCGGCCTGATGACCCCTCGCTGCGCTTGCAATTAGGCAAGACGCTTCTCCGCCAGGGGAAAACCGAGGAGGCGATCGCAGCCTTCCGCACCGTTCTCAAACTAACTTCCCGCCCGGAAGTCCTGACCACCGGCGGAAAGGCCCTTTTGGAATTCGGGCAGTACGCGCCCGCCCGCGAGTTCCTGGAACCCGCACTCGCCGCCAATCCTGCCGCCGCCGACCTGCGCCTGGACCTGGCCATCGCCCTCTTCCACTCCGGCAGCGCCGAGGAAGCACTCAAGGTTCTGGACGGAACTCCCGCCGACCAGCGCCAAGGTGATTACTACCTGCTGCGCGCCCAGATTCTCGATTCCATGCAGAAGCCCGAAGAGGCCGCGGCGGCCTTGAACCGCGGATTCAACGCCTCCCCCACGCGCCCCGACCTCTATTTCGAGGCCGCCCTGTTCCTCCTCAAGCACAAGCAGAATCAACGCGCGCTCCAGGTTCTCGAGAAAGCCAGCCGCGCCTTCCCGGACGCGCCGGAACTGCAACTGACCTTGGCCATGACCTACGGCATGGTCCAGCAATACGAAGACGGCGTGCGGATCCTCACCCAAATGGAATCGCGTTGGCCGGAGTGGGGCCTGCCCTACGAAATCCATGGGATTTCACTGGAAACGCGCGCGCGCTCGGAGCAGGCCATGGGGCTGCTGGAAACCGCGATTTCCTTGGGCGCCGACGACCCGAACGTCTACTACTATCTGGCCTCCGCCACCTCCCACGCCCGTCCGGAGGATGTCGATGCGGCCCAGCAGGCCATCGAAAAGGCGCTGCGGCTCAATCCCGACGACCCTTACATCCAGTCACTGGCCGGGAAAATTGCCTATCGGCGCAAAGAGTATCCCGCCGCGCTGGAACACCTGACGACCGCGTTGCGCCTCTGGCCGGCGATGATCGAGGCGCATGAGACTTTGGCCGGCGTCTACAAGGCGACCGGCGAGAAGGAGAAATCCATCGCCGAGCTGAAGGAAATCGTGCGCATCAAGCAGGAAAACCCCACGGCGGATCAGACTCCGCCCTTTCCCGCCCGCGACTTGCTCTTCACCGTGCACGGCCCTCGGCCACAGTCGTGAGTCGACCTGAACTCTTCCTTCAGCAGCCCCAGGTTGAGCAACGGCTCCGGTTCGTCGGGGGCTCTCCGGAAGAGCGCTCGCTGCCTTCTGCTTTCTGCCTTCTGCCTTCTTTCTTCCCGCCGGGGGCATCGGAGTTAAACTAGCGGGGCAAAGGTGGCGGCATGCGCAACGCAAAGATATTGCTGCTCGCAGTGGCGGCCTGGGCGTCTCTTACCTCCGCGAGCTTTCAGAGCACCGACTTCGAGTCGGCGGAACGCGCTTACCAGGCGGGCGACTTTAACCAGGCCGAGGCGCTCTATGCCAAGATCCGGCCGGGCCAGCCCGATTACCCGAAGGCTCTGCTCCGCCTGGGCACCATCTACTACGCGACCGAGCGGCCTGTCGAGGCGGAAAAGAGCTTTGCGGAATACCTGCAAATTCAGGAATCCCCGGAGGCGTATTGTTTGCTGGCGGGAGCGCAATTCAACCAGAAGAAGTTTACCCAGGCCTACGAGTCCGCGAAGAAGGCTTTGAAGCTGGACCCTCACTATGCAAAGGCCTATACCGCGGTGGGGATGATTTACGCTGCCATCGAGGACTGGCCGGATTCCGAAGCCGCTTATCGTGAGTCGCTGCGCTTGAACCCCGCTGACGCCGACACGTGGTACATGATGGGCCGCAGCTATTTTCTCCGCAACGACTTCGCCCATGCTCAAGAGGCTTTTGAAAAGTCTTTGCGCCTGAACCCGCTGCAGGTCCGGGCCTATGAAAACCTGGCCCTGACCTTGGACCTGAGGAATGACCCGGGCGGGGCGGAAAAGGTTTATCGGGAGGGCCTGCGCCAGGAAGGACTCCAGAAGCGCCCCGAGCCCCGGCTTTACATCGCCCATGGGAAATTTCTCGCCAAGCTCGGCCGGCCGGCCGAAAGCCTCGCGCAATTCCGCGAGGCGGTTCGCGTGGCGCCACGCGACGCCGAGGCCCGCTATGAATTGGCCAATCAACTCTTCCGCATGAAGCTATGGCAGGATGCGGCAAAAGAAGCCGAGGAGGCGCTTCAGGCGGGCGGCCCGGAATATCGCCTTCATTACTTGCTGGCGCGCATCTACACGGCCATGGGGGACGCTGACGCCGCCTCGCGTCATGCTCGCGAAGCGGCCCGGCTCGCTGATCACGATAGTTCAGCGCAACCGGACACTAGAAAGCAGTAGGCAGAAGGCAGAAGGCAGCGGGTGATATTACGATCGTGGTTCCGCGACGGTCAGGATCTGATCCACTTTAAGGTCGTGAAGTTCCTGCCGGATGCCGTTGGGCCACCAGATCGTCAAGGATTTCACGAGCGTGTCTTTACCCAGCCCGAAGTGTACGCGCCGATCGCTGGAGCTGGCATACCCGACGCTGGTGGAAACGTGGTTGTACTGCACGCCGCCCGCTGATTCGAGCCGGAGCTTGGCGCCGATCCCGTCGCGATTGCTCCGGGTTCCCACGGCCTTCACCAGCAGCCAGTGGGCGCCGCCCTCGGAAACGTTTCGGAGGATCTCCGCGGGACCGTTCAGCACCGATACCGCGAGATCGATTCTTCCGTCGTTATCGAGGTCGCCGAACGCGCACCCCCGGTGAGCTTCGGGACGCTGGAAGTCCCGCCCCGCCCCTTCCGACACATCCACGAACCGGGCGCCAGTATTCGCAAAGACGGCGTTCCTCTGGAGAAAGGGAACATTCATCTCCATCTCGATATTGTCGTTGACGTGGGAGTTCACCGCCACGAGGTCTTTCCAGCCGTCGTTGTTCAGGTCGTAGATGCCGTTGCTCCATCCGCTCAGGAAGATGCTCAGGCGCCCGAGGCCGGTGGTGTGGGTCAAATCCTCGAAGTAGCGTCCTTCAACGTTGTGAAAATAGGAGAAAGTCTCGTTGGAGATGGCGGTGACGAACAGGTCGGGGAAGCTGTCGTTGTCCACGTCGCGAAAGTCAGCGCCCATGTAGGAGAGCGCCGCGCCGTCGCCGTTGTACGCCACTCCGGCCTGCAGGCCGACCTCGTTGAACGTCCCGTTGCCGTTGTTATGGAAGAGGAAGTTGCGCGTGGTGTCGTTGGCGACGAAGACGTCCGTGTATCCGTCGTTGTCGTAATCCGCGAAAGCGACGCCCATGCCCTTGCCCAGGTGCTGGCCGATGCCGGAGGTTTTCGAGACGTCCGTGAAGGTCCCGTCGTGATTGTTGTGGTACAGGGCATCCGGGAGGGGAGCAAATTTCGAAGGATGGCAGTAGGTGCGGCGGCCCGTCCGCGACGAGCCACAGAAGGGGTCCTTGTCCAGGCCCCAGTCGCAGTAGTTCACCACGAACAGGTCCAGCCAGCCGTCGTTGTCGTAATCGAACCAACCCGCGCAGATGGACCAGGTCTTGCCCCGGTGCGGATCGATTCCCTCCAGCCCCGCGCGGGCCGTCACGTCCGTAAACGTCCCATCGCCGTTGTTGTGATAAAGCATGTTGCGGTTGACGCCCACCACGTAAAGGTCGTCCCAGCCGTCATTGTCGTAATCCGCCGCGGCGACACCCATGGAGTATCCGTCGCCCGTCACGCCGGCCTGTTCGGTGACGTCGGTGAAGATGCCGCCGCCGTTATTCCGATACAAGCGGTTGAAGTACTCCGGCCCGGTCTTCTTGAGCTCCGGAATGTGCGCGCCGTTGACAAAGTAGAGGTCCGGAAGGCCGTCGTTGTTGTAGTCGAAAATCGCTACTCCGCCGACCATCGGCTCGATCTGATATTTGTTAGGTGTGGCGCTGTTGTTGAGAACGAAATGGACGCCCGCGGATCCCGCGATGTTTTCAAATCGGACAGGAGAAGGTTGAGGTGAAGGCGCGGAAGGGAAGGCCAGGTCATAATGCGGCGAGTGCGTCATGGAGCCGTACAGGACGAGCGACAAACACGCCACGCCTCCGCACAGCGCTGCCTTCAACGGTTTTGTTCCAAGGCCCATCATTTTTCGTACGCCAGCGCGGGCGTGACAATGTCTTCGACGGCTTGCGGATCGCCGGCGGCGGGGCCGTACCATACGCTCCCGCCAAAGGTGGTGACGTAGATCATGGCGGGATTCTTCGGATCGGGGATCACGCGGTGGCCCCACTTGAAGTTGAAGCCCCGGATGTGTTCCCAGGTCTGGCCGCGGTCGGTGGAACGCCAGGCGGAAGATTCGAATCCGCAGGCGTAGAGAATGCGCGGGTCGCGAGGGTCGACCGTGACGTCGTAAACGTGCTGGTCGCGAGCGAGCGTGTTCCGCCACGTCGCGCCGCCATCCGCGGAAACATAGAGGCCGCCCCCCACCGCTCCCGTGGGCAGATTGCGGCCCCAGGCGGCCAGGTAGAGCCGGCCGGCGTCGTCGGGGTCGATGGAGATCCCGTTCGGGCCGTTCACGCCTTCCGGCAAGGGGACCTTCTCCCAGTGTTCGGCGCCGTCGCGCGAGCGGTAGAGCGCGCCGTCTTGCGCGTTCCCGATGCTTCCATCTTCGCTGCGCCGCGCGATGACAAGATATAAAACTGAGTTCTTATCTCGCGCCAGCCGCCACGCGAAGGGCTCTACCGCGGGCAGGCCCTGGTTCTTGAGTGTCCAGGTTTTCCCGCCGTCCTGCGACTTGAAGACTCCTCGGCCAAAGCCGGTCACGTAAAGGACGCGGGCGTCAGGCGGGCTGGTGGGATCAAGCAGGATGTGCGTGGCGGCAGTGGGAGGCATGCCGGAGTTAGACGGCCGCCAGGTGTTGCCGCCATCATCGCTCACCGAGACTCCGCCGTCGTATCTTTCGGGTGAAGTCCGGCGCCACATCTTGGGACGGGGCAGGTCGTGCACATAACTCATCACCCCCCACATGCGGCCCTTAACCGTCGGATCAAAGGTGATCCAGTAAGTGGTGTTCGTCCACCTACGCGGCACCCCCAGGGTTGCGCTCGACCAGCTTTGGCCGGCGTTATCGCTGCGGAACAAGCCGATGTCGGTATAGGCGATGAACTGGCGGCGAGCGTCAAACGGGTCGAAGAAAACTCCATAGTTCGTGGTGACGTCCAGCCCGGTCGTCACGTAGGTGTGGTCCGGAAGCCGTTTTGAGTAGGCTGCTTCCCAGTTGCGGCCACCGTCCAGTGTACGCATGGTGCGCCCGTCATCGGTCTGGTAGCAGATGTCCGGATTGTCCGGCGCCACGCCGAGCGAGATGCCCGGCTCGCCCCAACCTGTCCCGAAGCGTTCTGAGACCCACGCATCATGGACATTGGGCGCGGGCGTCTCCGCCTCTTTCCAAACCAGGTCCCAGGTTGCGCCGGCGTCGCTGGTTCTCGCCACGCCATGAAAGGCGCTGTTTCCCGTACGCAGCCCCTCGTAAGAAACGTAGGCGACCTCCGGATGACGCAGGCAGGTTCCCACGCAGGTGAGAGCAGGGGCAGGCGCGGTCGGATCTGCAAGGCGGAGCAGGGCCTCGCCAGCCGCGCGCCAAGTGGCGCCGCCGTCACGCGACAGGAATATTCCGCCGCCAGACGCCCTCGACCCAGCCACCGCATAAACGCTCAGCTCGCCGTCGGCGGAGAACCCCGCTGAAACATCACGAAAGCGGGTCACGCCTTCCGGGGCCGGGCCCTGCCGCCATTCGCCTCGTTTCCGAACGGCGACGGAATTGTTCCCCACGACGTACAGGGTGCGGTCCTCTCGAGGTGAACGAGGATCGACGTAGATTCTTCGAGCGCCGCCAGCGAGACTCTCGCTGCGTTGCCAATGAGCGCCCCAGTCTTTCGAGATGTAAAGAGCGGATTGCCCCGCCTCGCCAATCGCCGCGTAGAGCGTCTTCGAGTCTTCGGGGTCCACAGCCAGGGCCGTGACCGTTCCAGCGGCACCCTGAGCCGTAAGAATACTGGGGCTCGCATGGTCATCCGGCATGATGAGGCGGGTCGCGGAGTCGGGCGGCGGATACACAAGGCTCCAAGTCCGGCCGCGGTCAGCGCTTCGCCACAAACCGCCCCCGCCCGCGTAGATCACCTTGGGATCCACGGGGTCGAAGGCGAAGAAGCCCACCGGATGGCGGAGCTCAAACATGCGCCAGGAACCGCCGCCATCCTCGGAAATGTAGGCGCCCGTCATGTCGCAGGCTACCAACACCAGACGCGGATCATGAGGACTTACCGCAGGGTAAAACTGCGCGCCACCGCCCCCGGGACCCAGAACGCGCCACGCGTCGAGACGAGGCGCGGAATAATTCGTGCCTTCCTGGGCGACAGCGGACGTGCCGAGAAGAAGCAAGACGGAAACGAGGACAGCGGCCAGGGCCGCCGGCCGGATGATGGCTGTTTTCATTGCAAGTTCCTCCATGGTAGGGGCACCCCTCGTGGGTGCCCTTGGCGAGGGCAGGCAGAAGGCCTGCCCCTACAGATCGGCAGTAGGGGCACCCCTCATGGGTGCCCTTGGCGAGGGCAGGCAGAAGGCCTGCCCCTACAGATCGGCAGTAGGGGCACCCCTCATGGGTGCCCTTGGGAAGGGCAGGCACAAGGCCTGCCCCTACAGATCGGGAGTAGGGGCACCCCTCGTGGGTGCCTTTGGGAAGGGCAGGCAGAAGGCCTGCCCCTACAGATCGGGAGTAGGGGCACCCCTCATGGGTGCCCTTGGTGGGGGCAGGCACAAGGCCTGCCCCTACAGATCGGCAGTAGGGGCACCCCTCATGGGTGCCCTTGGCGGGGGCAGGCACAAGGCCTGCCCCTACAGATCGGCAGTAGGGGCACCCCTCATGGGTGCCCTTGGCGAGGGCTGGCAGAAGGCCTGCCCCTACAGATCGGCAGTAGGGGCACCCCTCATGGGTGCCCTTGGTGGGGGCAGGCACAAGGCCTGCCCCTACAGATCGGCAGTAGGGGCACCCGTCGTGGGTGCCCTTGGCGAGGGCAGGCAGAAGGCCTGCCCCTACAGATCGGCAGTAGGGG